>DSLMC04103__coassemble_370_pt1 | contig 44838 bp, 30 predicted proteins | sample DSLMC04103__metabat2_high_PE_001 | metagenome-assembled genome bin DSLMC04103
AATCCTGCTGCTGCAACCGCAGCCGGCGCTCCCGCAGCCAAGCCTGTGGAGAAGACGCCCTCATACGCCTGGCCGTGCCTTAATTGTGTCGCTTTTGGCGGCAGTGGGCATCGTGTTTGCCTGGATGTGGCTTCCCGGCATCACGTTCCCGGTGTTCAAGAACTGGCTTGCCGAGAACAACGCGTTCTTCGCGAATCCGGCGAACTTCAGCCTGCTGTCCAACGTCATGGGCCTGGTGCCCATTGGCGCCCTGATTATGGCCCTGCCCACCACCATCCTCGTGCGCAAGTTTGGTGCGAAGGCCACCACGCTTATTGGCATTGGCGCGGCGGTTGTGGGTAGCGCGTTGAGCGCGGCCTTTGTGGGCGGCAACTTCTACGTGTTTTTGGCGGGCCGCTTCATTCTGGGCCTGGGCCTGTCCACCACCGTTGTGGCTGGTCCCACGTGTGTGTCCATGTGGTTCCCGGACGCTACGCGCGGCCGCGCCATGGCAATATGGTCCTGCTGGGCTCCCGTGGGTATCTTCCTGTCGAACTTCGTGAACGACGGCGTGTACCATATGGTGGGCTCCAACATGGCGAACCTGCAGTGGGTGTGGGTGGCCGTAGCGGCTGTGTTCGGCATTCTGTTTGCTGTGGTGTTTCGCGACCCGAAGGGCGACGAGCGCTCGCAGGTGTCGCCTGAGCGTAAGCCGCTGAAGGCCGTTCTGAAGTTCTTCAAGAGCCGTCAGCTGTGGTGCCTCATTATTATGTTCGCCATCTTCAACTACATGAACTACGCGTTTAGCCAGTACCTGAAGACGTGGCTGCAGACGCCTGAGGCTCTGGGTGGCTTTGGCTGGGATGCCACCACCGCTGGTCTCTGGGGTGGTTTGATTGTGGCGTGTGGCGCGCTGGCTCCCTTGGGTGGCCTTATCCTCGACAAGACGCCGAAGTCCAAGAAGTACCTCTGCGTGGTCGTGGGTATTTTGGGCCTGACCATTTGCTCCGCGCTGGCGTTCCATGCCGAGTTCTTCATCCCTTACGTGCTGTTCTTCTGCATTGGCAACATGATGCTGAACGCATGCTGCCGTCCGCTCGTGCCGACGTTTGTGTTCAAGGGTGGCGCGACCGCCGTTGCGTTTGGCCTGTCGTTCTTGACGCTGGGCCAGTACGCTGGCCAGATTGTGACCAGCTACGCGCTGGCGCCGTTCAACGAGGGTCTGACGGCCGCCTCGAACGTGGCCATTCAGGCCAAGCAGGCCGTGCTCGCCTCTGGCGGCACCCCGGCCGACTTCGGTCCGGCTATTGGCCAGGCCGTGCAGGAAGCCGTGGCACAGGGCATTCACGTGGATCCGATGCTTGCGTTCTGGGCGCTGGTGCCCATTGGCGTGGTGGGCTGCATCTTGAGCTTTGGCGTGAAGCCGTCCAAGCAGGCTGCTGGTGCGGGTGCGGGTGCTGGTGCTCCCGCTGGCAAGCCCGCCGAGGGTAGCGAAGCTCCGGCTCAGCACTAAATAGTACCGGCTGAATACGAAGCACTACCGTTTGTAAGCGGCCCGGCCGGGACACCCCGCGTCCGGGCCGCCTTCATTCCACCTGTATCCCCGCCTGCGCGGAGAGAAGGGATCAATCATGAGCGACTTGTCCAAGAATTCCCCTGACGAGGCGAAAAACCGCCAGCGTAAAGGCTGGATCGTGCTCTTCGCCATGCTGTTTTGCGGCATTATTGTCATTATGAATCAGTTTAAGGTGCCCACGTTCATGCCGGCCCTCATGGCCGATTTTGGCACCGACCCTGGCACGACGGGCTGGCTCATGTCCGTCATTGCCATCGCCGGCATTGTGACGGCGTTTCCTTCGGCGTTTTTGCTCAACCGTTTCGGGCCCAAGCGCGTGGGGCTTTTCGGGCTGGCCTTTATGGTGGTGGGTTGCGCTGTGGGCGCGCTGTCAGCCACGTTTGGCCAGCTTATTGCCGGGCGCGTGCTTGAAGGCATCGGCGTGGCCATGATGGGCGTGGTGGCCACCACCATCATTTCTATGTACTTCCCCCGCGAGAAGGCGGGGCTTCCCATGGGCATTTGGAATTTGTGGTACGTGGTGGGAAGCACGCTTGCCTACAACATTGGTGTGCCCGTGGCGCTGGCGCTCACCGGCGACCCGCACAACTGGCACGCGTGGTGGTGGTTCTCCGACGTGCTGGCACTGGTCTCGTTTGTGGTGTTTGCGCTGTTCGTGAGCGTTCCGCATGTGGGCCGCGGCGTGGCCGCCCGCCGCGAGCGCGAGACGGGCGTGAAGCAGCACCGCCCCGCCGCCCTTCCGCTTGAGGGCTTCAAGGTGAAGCGTATGTGGCTCTTTGGCCTGGGGTTCTGCTTTCTGATGTTCACGTCACTGTCGGTGCTCACGTGGGTGCCCACTTACGTGCAGGGCGTGGAACTTGAACGCTTGCTGGCCTCCGGCGTTGATATGGCGGCGGCGCAGGCGCAGGCGGGCATTTCCGGCGGCTCCATGGCCTCGCTTGGTTTTGCGGCGTCCATCCCCATGGCGCTTGTGACGGCGTTTCTGCTGGGTAAGTTTCAGAAGCTGCGTCAGCGCAACATCATGGTGATTATCGCGGGGTTCTGCGCGTTTTTCTACGTGGGCGCGTTCCTTATTCCGTACGAGTATCTGCCGTGGTACCTGGTGCTGCTGGGATTGGAAAGCGGCTGGACGAGCGGGGTTGTGTGGTCGATGGTACCCGTCACCATGCCCAAGCGCGTCACCATGCCGGTGGGCATGGCCATCATCATTTTCTTCCAGGGCATTTCGAACCTCTTGTGCACGCCGGTGGTAGGCTACGTCATTGGCGAGGCCCAGCTGTGGACGAACGTGGCACCGCTCTGCGCCGTGACCGCCGCCGTGGGTACGGTGCTCTGGATCATATACGTGTGCACCAAGCCTCCGGTGTTCGAAGAGGACGAGGAAGCTGTGGAGGATGCAGAGGCGCTGGCTGCACGCGGCGAGGGCGCGCCCGAAGGTGCGGAGGCGCTAGCATCATGAGCGCGCACGACTACTCCCCTTCCGGCGCGGACGACGCACCCGATGCCGTCACCAGCGCCACCAGCTGGGCCGAAGCGGCAAAAGCGCTTGATGCGGCGGAAGTTTCCCCCTGCGAGGCTCCCCCACTCGCCGCTCCCCCGGGCATCGACGCCACCACCGGCGCCACCCCCGGCGTAGCCAGCGCCTGCAAAGACTTAGGCCTCACTTCGCCCAACGAAGTCTCCCACCACCTGGGCATCAAACCCCCCGGCGAAGCGTAAGGTCGCACTAACACTATAGTGGAGAGCCTCTGTGCACCCCACTGCGCTTAAAGAGCGAAAGCTATGCCGACCACTCAAGGCCGGCCATAAGACGAGAGGAAACGCTTATGAAACGCAGCGTCACCGACATCAAGCTGAACGTAAAACCCCTCTTCATTGGCTTCGAGCATCAATACTACTATGAAGGACCGTGCCGCATGGCAGGCGGCGACGCCATCAAGCCTGGCTTTGACGCCATTGTGCAAGGCAAAATGCTCAAGGGCTTTTTGGCCAACATTGAAAAATATGTTGCCTCTACCGGCGCACATATACTTGAACCCACCATCGTACGCGGCACTGATGATTGGGATATTAAGGATGCCTACTTCGAGGAAATGCTGGCAGACGATCAAAAAACCGACCTCTATGTAGTCATGTCCAATTTTGGCGCAAATCAAATTCTTGTGGAGTTCTGCTGCCGCACGAACAAGCCTGTTGTTATGAACCCCACCAAATCGTTCGGCGCAATGTCAACCGCCCCCGCCCTGCGTCGCGGGGCCGACATCTTACCAGCATTCGATTGGCCGGAAGTTGCGCGCTACTGCGCTATCCTGCGCGCAGAGAAAGCGATACGCACCGCAAACATTCTGCTCGCACCCCGATTCGACTCCACTACCCCCAAAGCTGGTGGTAATGATTCATTCGTGTGTCTCTCTGACGTGACGCGCAAACTGGGAACGCACTTTCGCCACGTGAATGTACATGAACTGATGGATATGATGAGCCCTCTTCCCGAGGAAGGTAACGTTACCACTCCGGGTCGCGACACCCCCAATATCACGCCGGATGAACTCGAAGCATGCAGTAAAATGGCTGATGAACTCATGGCTGGAGCCGACCCCTGCATCATCGATAAGCCCTTCGTTGTGAAATCATTGATAGCCTGGACCGTCGTACAAAAGCTCATGGATCTCTACGACTGCTCGGGCTTCACAGCACCCTGCCCCGATGCTTGCTCAACACGCCGCTTGAACGAGCAGCAGTTCACCTTCTGCCTTGCACACTCGCTTAATCTGGAACAGGGCTTTGCGTCTGCCTGCGAGTACGATATCACCTCCGTGGTGTGCATGATTGCTGAAATGGCGCTTTCCAACAGCGCTGCCTATATGGGCAATACGCTTCCCGTTGTGGTTACTGAGAATCATATCGAGTGGCCAGTTAATGTGCATGAGGAAGATGTGGCTGGCATTTCTTTGGAGGAAGCGGCCAATCTTTATTCGGTTATTCACTCCACACCTTGCCGCAAGCTTCATGGCCTTGAGGCAGCCGCTGATGAGTACGCTCTGCGCCACTTCGCCTACGACCAGGGATTCGGTGCCATTCAGCGGCACAACTTCACCGCTGATGCAGGTCAGAAGATCACCTTATGCCGCATTTCCCCCACCCTTGATGAAATGCTTATTGTTGAAGGCGAAATTGTTGCCGGAACCGGTTTTGATACCGACAACTGTAACGGCGGCTTTGTGTTTAAGGTGAAAGACACGCGCGATTTATTCAAGAAGCAGATGCGCTTCGGGTTGCACCTTCCGCTCGTGTATGGCGACATTGCCGATGATTTAGAAGAGTTAGCAAAGCGCTTAGGCCTCAATCCTATCCGCGCATAAGCACAGACTAAAAAGCAAGGTGAGGGGAAGTTCATGCGTCGCGACATTAAAGAGCATTTACTGGCGACTAAAAAGGAAGCAAACAGGCAGGTTGAGCGCGTTCTTGCCGCACGTGCAGCCGGTACGCTCAACGTCGAGATACTGCGCGAAAGCCTGTTTATCTATGTGTTAGCTAAATTTGGATTAAGCGAAGACGAAGCCCCCAGCCACACGATGGATGAACTTGCGGAAGCGAGTCTCGCAAAAGCTCTTAGAACCAACCCTCACCAAGTGCTTGAAACCGATCGACCGGCAACGTGTGACGGCGCACGCTCGGTTGACATGAAGCAAGCGCTACTCATCATGACCATGCAGCGAGAGTTCGAAGTAAAACTTGACGGCATACGTGCCGGCTTAGCAGATACAACCGATGACCTAGCCGACCTTGTTTTCACTGCTTTCATGCAGACAGAAGCGGGGGCATCGAGATGAACGAAGAGAACACCTTCCGAGGCAACTCCCTCCGCTTACAGGCGCCATGCATAGACACGCGCTCGTCTATTTCCATAACGCCGCAATGCTTCCTGCAAATCTCACATAAGCCAAGCCGCCACATCATTACTTCGTCGAATGCTTTGATGTATACTTGATGGCTGGAGATGTTGGGGCTCGCGCTTGTGTAATGCCTTTTCAGGCGCGGATCGTGGTCAGTTTCTCCATCGACGTTTGTGCAGATGGTCAGGGGGAATCGATGGATGACAGCAAGGCTGTTTCAAAGCGTCAGATTGGCGCCATGGAGCTGCTTGGCATGGGCGGGTTCGCGTGCTTTTTTGGCTGGATGTTCGTGTCGTTTTACTGGCTGTTCGCCGTTTTCATTCAGGACACTCCCATCGCCGAGCGCGACGGCATTCAGCTGTTCGTGTTTGCTGGCATCACCCTTGGCTATCTTATCTTGCACCTTGTGAGCAAAAACGCGCGGTTTGACCCGTTCAAGCTTCCGGTGCTCATCGGTAGTGCTGTGCTTGCCCTGCTTTTGCCTGGGACAGCGCTGCTGCTGAGTTTTGGTGCGCCGGTACCGCCTGCCCCGGTGCTCTGCATCATAAACCTGTGCGCTGGCTTCAGCGGCGCTTCGCTTACGGTGAGCTGGCTTGACGTGGGCAGCCGTATTCGCGTGCAGAACTACCCGCGTTTCACCAGCCTGTCTCTTGCGGGCGGAGGCGCGCTCTTTGCGCTTGCCGCAGTGGTTCCCGAGGCGCTGCAACCGGTGTTCTGCATCATTTATGCACTGCTCAGCGTGGGGCTTTTGCGCTTTGCTAGCGCACGCGGTGAGGGCAACCCCGACGCGCCACCGGTGGGAGCCTGCAAGAACACGTGGGAGTTCACGCGCGAGATTGAGCCGTCGCTGGTGGCGTTCGGCATCGTGTTCGGTCTCACGTTTGTGTATTTATTCAACTCGGGTTCCGAAGATGTGCTGGTGGGCCTTCTGTTCGTCATTCCCGGCGCGGGGGTTATTACGCTGCTTGCCGTGCTGAACAAGTCGGTGAGTATCACCGTTATCCAGCGCGTGCTATTGTGCATCACCGTGCTGGCATGCCTCTCCATGCCGTTTGCCACCGAGGGCATTCAACTGGCATGCTCGTGCTTGGTGGTGGCTTCATGGGCGGCATTTGTATCGGTGAACTACGCGTTCATCGTGAAGAAAAGCGTCGAGCGTTGGGACACGCCCGTGTTTCGCCAGGCCCCCGTGCGACTCGTATTCAGCGCGCTGGGCTTCCTTGTTGGTTGGGCGATCGCCACCGCTATGACGATGGTTTACGGCGCGCACTCCGACGCGTTCATGATCGTACGCCTGTGCATGGCGTTTGTGCTGGTAGCCGTTGTGATGCTGTTCTTCCCCTCCGCCGAGCACCATACCCCCGAGGGCGGCGCGGTGGAAGAGCGCACGCCGCAGTCAGCCGTGCCTTCAAACCTGAGCGAGAAGGAGTTGTTCGAGCGCCGCTGCACCGCCGTGGCCGACCTCTACCAGCTCTCCCCTCGAGAGACCGACATCCTGAAATTCCTGGCCAAAGGCCGCAACGCCGCCTACATCCAAAACAAACTCACCATCTCGCCCCACACGGTCAAAAGCCACATCTACAGCATCTACCGCAAACTAGACATCCACTCCCAACAAAAACTCATGGACTTCATCGAAGAATTCCCAGTGGAGGACGCGTAAGACAGAAGTGGTTCCCGTGGATGAAGACACCCAGACCGCCATCGAAGAAACTCTTTTCCTCAACGGGATCCCCGGCATGGGCGAGTCGCTGCAAGCGGAAGCAGCAGAAAAACTTGAGGATTGTCTAACTGAGGACCAGCTTGAGTGGTAAACCTTACTTACACCACAAGCGATTAAGTCCAGTCGTCGAAGGAGACTTCTTCTAGTTTCACGCCTTCGAGATCGTTTCCTCGTTCTAGTGAGAGGCAGAGGGTCATGTAGAGGGGGAGGTAATATACGGGCTTACCCTCGCGCACTTCGGTCGAAACGTTGTGTTCGGACAGGACGTAGGCACATTCGATGCCGTATTCTTCCGTTTCTAACAAGTTGTTGAGCGCAACGTGGTGTTTGTAATCCTTGCCCGACTTCACCTCAAGAGGGATAACCGTGCCCTCGCCCGTTTCAAGGAGGAAGTCCATCTCGCCTTTGCGGCTGTTGTGATAGTAGTACAAAGGAAAGCCGGCAGCTTTAATTTCCTGTGCGACCACGTTCTCATAAACCGCGCCGAAGTTGGCATCCCCCTCCCCTGACACCACCTCGATGGCAGCTACCTGCGGATACTGCGCAAGCAGCAAGCCACAATCGGAAGAATACAGCTTGAATTTCTCAGGCACCTTCGTACGCGCAAGAGGGTATTTTGGCTCACTCGCAATGACCGTCGGCAGCGCCACCCCCGCGCTAACAAGCCACGCGAAATCGTCATCCAAACGCTCGTAGGTGGCCCCCTGCTTCACCGACTTCATCATGAAGCGCTTGTTTTCCTTCGACAGCTGAGAAGGAATGTTGTCGAAAATCGTGCGAATCTGTAGCTTGCGACCAGTGGCATACTTGGTAATGTCGAAGCGATACTGCTCTGCTATGTCGGTTGCCACCTCGCGCGCGGCCCCCAGATCGCGATTGCCATCAAGGAAGCGCTGCACAGCCTCCGGCATGCCACCAACCGCGATGTACTGGCGGTACAGTTTCGTAAGCCGCTCATGCAACGTATGCTCAAGCGGCTTTTTGTCGCGGTAGCAGGTCTTCACTTTATCAATAATGCTAACGGGAACTCCTGTCGCCCAGCAAAATTCCTCGAAGTCGAGAGGATACATGCGCTCGGTTCGTGCGTACCCCACTGGAAACGACGTCACCCCTTCAAGCGCCGCCCCTAGAAGCGACCCAGACAAAATCAGATCGAAACGACCATCGTCGAGCAAGAACTTCGAGAGCGTCACAATGTTTGAAGCCGCCCGCTGCACCTCATCGAGAAACACCAGCGTTCCGGGCTCCAGCGCACGACCGGCAATGAGCGAAAGGCGCGAGACAAGTTCGTCAGCACTATCCGCGCCAGCAAGGAACGCCGCATCGTCTTCGTCCTCAAGAAAGTTAACTTCGAGAAAGTTGGGATAGTTGTCGCGCGCAAATTCACGAACGATAAAGGTTTTTCCTGTTTGGCGAGCGCCCAGAAGTATGAGCACTTTTTTCTTCGGAGCGCTCTTCCAAGCGAGAAGCTTGTCATACATTTTACGCTTGAGCATGCGTGCCGCACCTCTTCCCTGTTTCTAAAACAGAAGATTTTAGGGCTAGTATGTTTCTAAAACAGAAAGAATTCAAGCCAAAATGTTTCTAAAACAGAAAGTTGTTTTTGACCGCTTGTCTGTTTCCGGCACTAATCGACACACTACGCGCGCCAGCACGCTGCCCCTCTTTCACTCCCCCAATACTGCGGTCACATCTTTCCTGGTCAGCGTCTCATACTATTGTACTGATTCGTAATCTGCATACTCTTTACGCGATGGGGTCATACCATTTGCGTGTTTAACTCGCGTCAACCCGAGTGGGGGCGGGCCGATTGGGGCAGACACCCGACAGGCCTGCGAAAGCGAGAGGAGTTGCGATGGTTGAGAACGCAGTCGCGGAGAAGGACCGCGACGAAATTGGTACGTCCAAGGAGGAGAACCAGTTCAACTTCGGCGCCGGCAAGAAGCAGGAAGTTGACCCGCGCTGGAAGCATCCGAAGCCGTGGCAGTACGAAGAAGACGGCATGATTGTGACCCGCACGTCGGTGTGGTCGGCCCCGGGCTGCCACGAGGGCTGCGGCGTGCTGGTGTATTCCGACAAGGAAACCGGCAAGTTTATCAAGTGCGAAGGCGACCCGGACGATCCCTACAACCGCGGTGCGCTCTGCCCGCGCTGCTTGGCCTTCAAGCAGGTGGAGTTCCACCCCGACCGCATCCTGTACCCGATGAAGCGCGCTGGCGAGCGCGGCGAGGGCAAGTGGGAGCGCATCACGTGGGACGAGGCGCTGGAGACGTGCTATAAGGAATTCCGCCGCATTTCCATGACCTACGGCGGCGACTCAATCCACGCGCTGCGCGGCACCGCGCGTGACAACCAGTGGCAGGTCGGCCGCATGGTGAACACGTTCGGCAGCCCGAACGAGTACGGCTTCTTGTCCGGCACGGCGTGCTACCTGCCGCGCCTGTCGCTCATGATCATGACCTACGGCGGCATGCTCATCGCCGACTTCTCCCAGTTCTCGGCGCTGCGTTACGACGACCCCGAGTGGGTATGCCCCGAGTGCACCATCGTGTGGGGCTGCAACCCCACCATTTCCAACCCCGACTTCTTCATGGGTCACTGGGTGACCGATGCCATGAAGCTGGGCTGCAAGCTGATCTCCGTCGAGCCGCGCGTCACGTGGCTGGCCGCGCACGCCGACATTCACCTGCAGCTGCGCCCCGGCACCGACACGGGTCTTGCTCTCGGCATGATTAAGGTCATCATCGACGAGGACCTCTACGACCACGACTTCGTCGATCGCTGGACGTATGGCTTCGACCAGCTGGCCGAGCGCGCCCGCGAGCTGTCACTTGACCAGGTTGAGGAAATGACCTGGGTGCCCAAGGAGAAGATCGTCGCCGCCGCGCGCCTGTTCGCAAACTCGCATCCCGCGAACGTGGTGTGGGGCCTCGCCGTGGATATGCAGAGCCAGGGCACGCCGTGTGCTGCTGCCATCGCGGCACTGTGGACCATCACCGGCAACCTCGATGTGCCGGGCGGCATGTGCTACACCGCCTCCCCCATGGGCGTTGACCAGCCCTCCGCCGGCGCGTGGGGCATCTACGACCTCATCGACGAGGAAATGCAGAAGAAGCGCGTGGGCTGGAAAGAATTCCCGATGTATCGCTACGGACTCACGCAAGCCATGCCCGACATGTGCCTTGAGTACATGGAAGCCGGCAAGGTGAAGGGCGTGTGGATTCAGACGTCCAACGGCATTGCCTGCATGAGTTGCGAAGTTGACCGCTGGTACAAGGCCATGAAGAAGCCCGAGTTCATTGCTGCCGTCGACATCTTCATGACTCCCACCATCCAGTCGTGCGCCGACATCGTGATGCCCGTGCAGACCTGGGCCGAGAAGCACTCCGTGCGCGCCCACTACTACTTCCTGTCCGCTATCACGGGCGCCTGCGCCGCCGAGGGCGAAGCGAAGTCCGACTGCGAAATCAACCGTGAACTGGCTCAGTACTTCGACAACGACGACGAGTTCAACCGCGCCATCAACCGCCCCGAGGGCAAGCAGCACACGTGGCCCTGGGCAACCGAGGACGAGGTGTACGACGAAATTGTCAAGCCCTCCGGCTTCACGTTCCACGAGCTTATGGAGCACGGCCCGGTGTATCAGAAGTATGTGTACAAGAAGTACGAGAAGGGTCTTATGCGCCCCGACGGTCAGCCCGGCTTCAACACGCCCACCGGCCGTATTGAGTTCTACTCCACGCTGTTCGAGAAGTTCGGCTACGACCCGCTGCCCTACATCGAAGAGCCCGGCATCGGCCCGGTGACCACGCCGGATCTGTACGAGGAATACCCGCTCATCATGATTACGGGCGCCCGCACTACCTCGTTCTTCCACTCCGAGCACCGTCAGATTCCCTACCTGCGCCAGCTCACGCCCGACCCGTGGGTGCAGATTCACCCGCGCACGGCCGCCGCGCTCAACATCTCTGAGGGCGACTGGGTGTGGATTGAGAACCACCGCGGGCGTTGCCGCCAGCGTGCGCGCCTGACGTTTGAGGTGCACGAGAAGGAAATTGCCGCCCAGCACGGCTGGTGGTTCCCCGAGCAGGACGGCGCTGAGCCGAACCTGTACGGCTTCCGCCAGTCCAACATCAACCAGCTTCTGGCCAACAAGCCCGGCACCACCGGCTTCGGCGCCGACTTGAAGTGCACGCTGTGCAAGGTCTACCGCTGCAAGGAGGAGGAACTGTAATGGCCCGCAACGGAATACTTGTTGATTATCAATACTGCACGGGATGCTACTCGTGCGAAGTGGCCTGCCAGGCCGAGCACGAACTGCCGCTTGAGCAGTGGGGCGTGCGCGTGATGCAAAACGGCCCGTGGCCGGTGAAGGATGCCGAGGGTGTTGAGACGGACAACTACGTTTACGACTTCATCCCCGCCTTCACGAAGATTTGCGACCTCTGCGCGGATCGCCAGGAAAAGGGTAAACTTCCCTCCTGCGTGTTCCACTGCCAGGCCAAATGCATGAAGTTCGGCCCGGTAGATGAACTGGTGGCCGACCTGGACGCCAAGCCGCAACAGTACCTGTGGGTGCCGCCCTGCGCGTAAAAGGGCTTTGAGAGGAAGGGGCGGCTCGGCTGCCCCTTCCTCAGTTTCATCCGGAATGAGGAGTTTCCCATGGACTATGCCGAATTGAAAACCAGTATTGAGGGGGCGCCGCTGGCTTCGCGGGCGACGTTGGAACGCTTGTTGTTGTATGTGTCGTCAGAGTCAAACGTGTTACCTGAGTACGAGCCGTACTTGGACGGGGCCACGTCCTATCAGGACTTTTTCAACGCGCTGTACGCCGACGAGACGCAGAAGAACACGTCGGTGTGGGCCGCGTGGGCGGTACTTAAGCGCAAGAGTTGGATCTACCGCTTCGAGCCCGACCTCATAATTGAGAACCTGCGCTTAAAGGGTGACGGGCTGCCCATCCAGTTTGGCACGGGCCTCATGCTGGCCCCCACAGGCAGCCGCGATAACATCGCGAACTTCTACGTTTTCCAGCGTGGCGCGTTCAACGTGGAAGCCGCTGAGTTCGTGACCTCCATCGGCGGCACGTTCACCTGCGCCGGCTACGATTTCGCCGGCATCTACGGCGTGTACAAGTACCGCGGCAGCGTGATCTTAGAGCAGTGGGAAGCCGATTGCGCACCCGTGCCGTCGGACGCGCAATAGCCATCTTTATTATGCGCGTTTCACCAGGTAACAGTGGTGGATTTTGGGGTTACGTTCGAAGTCGTGGGGGATGGTTTGTGCGGTGATGTCCTCAAGGGACACGCCGTATTTCGCAAGCGCGTCGACGTCGGGCTTGAAGGTGCGCAGGTTGCAGGAGAACACGGCCTCGCCGCCCTCGGTGAGCAGGCGGGACACGCCTATCAGCAGCTCCACGTGGTCGCGCTGTACATCCCACGTGCGGCTGCCCATGGCTTTGGAGTTGGAGAACGTGGGCGGGTCGACAAAAATTAGGTCGAAGCGGCGCGGCGAGCGACGGCATTCGGTGATCCAGGAGAGCACGTCGGCGCGCTCAAACGCGTGCGCCGGGCCTTCGAAGCCGTTTGCGGCCATGTTGCGGCGCGCCCAGTCGAGGTAGGTCTGCGACAGGTCGACCGTACACGTTTCGAGCGCTCCCCCACCGGCGGCGTGCACCGTGGCTGCGCCGGTATAGGCAAACAGGTTGAGGAAGCGCTTGCCGGCCGCCTTCTGTCCTACGAGCGCGCGCGTGAGGCGATGGTCGAGGAAGAGCCCCGTGTCCAAGTACCCCGACAGATCCACCTCCAACAGGAAGCCGTCCTCCTGCACCTGTGTGACGTAGCTGCGCCGTCCGGCATCGCGGTACTGCGCGCCGCCCTTGTCACGCCGGCGCGTTTTGGCAAACACGTGGTCAGGGCGAACCCCCAGCGCAACGGGCGCGAGTGCCAGCACGTCATCGAAGCGGCGGCGCGCCTTCGCGGGGTCGACGGACGACGGCGGCGCATATTCGGCAATGTGCAGGTAGAGGTTGCCCTCAGCATCACCCGCACCGGTGTAGAGGTCGATGGCAACCGCGTATTCGGGCAGGTCGGCGTCGTACACGCGATAGCACCCCACCCCTTCGCGGCGTGCCCACTTGCGGTGCTCTTTGGCCACCTTGAACAGGCGCGCGGCGAATTGGTCTGAGCCCTGTTCGAGCACCTCCACGCGATGTTCCGCACCACCCGCTGGGTCAGGAACCACCACGACGGCCGCCTGAGCGGGCTGCTTGTCGAACACAAGCGCCTCAACGGCCACGCGATCACGGCCCAGTTCCGTGCGAAGAGCGGGCGCAATGCCAAAGCGATCTTCCACCGCCTGGCCACCCGCCACGGCAAACGCCGAACCAACCGGCGCCGCTTGAGCAGCGGCAACAAAGGCCGCAGCATGAGCTTGCGCGCTGGCTTCCGAAGCCTGTTCGCGCGCACCCAGCACGCTGGCTACCAGACAGAGCGCTGCGGTGTCGGTGCCCGTGACGTTGGCGGCATTGGCGGCGGCCACCGTGCGCTCAACGAGCGCAGAAGCCTCCTGCGCACCTCCGTGCTCGATGCTGACCACCTGACGCAAGCCCATGCGCTTGGCGCGCCCGCGCGCCCGCGCAATAGCTGGCGACGAGGTAGAAAGGCCCGCAATGCGCACGCGTGTAAGGTCGGGTGCCACCGACGAGCTGGCTGCAACCCCTTCGCCCAGCTGCGCCGCTAAACCGCGCTCGAAACGCTCGTCCGCCTCGTCGAGCACGTCCACCCACACGTCCTCATCAAATCCCGCCCAGCCGAAGAAACCCCACGCATCGCGCGCAAGGCCTGGTGCAAGGTCACATGCCACCGCCGCGGCTTCCACCACCACGGCACCGTCGCCGCATGCCGGGTCAACAAGCGCCGCATCGCCGCGCACCTCGCCGCGCCAGCCAGCCACCGCCAGCAGCCCTGCGGCCAGCGCACACTCAAGCGGCGCCTCAGCACCATCATCGGGGGTTAAATAGGTGCGCCGGTAGAGCGACGCACCCACCAAGTCGAGCGACACGGTGGCGCGCCCCTCGCGCACCCGCACATCCACGAGCGCATCCGGCGACGCCGCGTCCACGTCAGGCCGCTGCCCGCGCACCTCACACAGCCTATCGCACACCGCATCCTTCACCTTGAGCGCTGTGAAGCGTGTGTTGCGCAGTTCCGCGTTCATACCATGCGCCTGCACCGCCATACTCGCACCGGGCGCAATAACTTCTTCCCACGGCAGCGCCCGCACGCCGTCATACAGCGCATCGGCACTCGCCGCATCCACACGCCCCACCACCAGCGAAATGCGCGACGCCAACCGCGACCACAAACACGCCGCCAGCGCCCGCCGCGCGTCGCAGAAAAACGCCACGCCCCCGCCAAGCGGACGCACACGGCGCACGCCAAGCCGCTTGAGTTCCTCAGCCAACTCCCCCTCCAACCCCGCAAGGCAACTCGCAAACAATTCAAGGTTATAGGCATCCATGGCGCACATTTCCAATCATCAAGGGAAGTAAGTTTGATTCACTGAGCAAGGATAAAACAGGAGAAGGGTAAGAGGGCGCCAGGTTGGCACAACTCAGTAAAAATCACAGGTGGAATAGGCTACTGCCAATCAGCGGAGTGAGTTTGCCGCAGGTGGAACTTAGCGACGCGCGGGTTAGCATAGTAAGTATCGCTGGTTAAACCAAAGACACGCTGGTTGGCGCAAGTAAGTCAAACTCACAGGTAGAACAAGTTTCTCCCCGGTTGGCGCTAGTCAGTCAGCGAGAAACCCCCTCGTACCGATAATCGCCCCGTTTCGCGGCTGAGCGTACTGAGGTACGCGAAGGTAAGCGAAAAAGGGGCGAGGATCGGTGCGAGGGGGTTTCGCAGCGTCGAGAATTTTCGGCGGCTGGTAAGCCGCCGAAACCTGCTAGTCCTCCAAATAATCCTTCAACTTCGAAGAGCGCGAGGGGTGGCGCAGCTTCGCCAGCGTCTTGCTCTCAATCTGGCGAATGCGTTCACGCGTGACACCAAACTCGCGTCCCACTTCCTCAAGCGTGCGAGGATGCCCGTCTTCCAAACCGAAGCGCAGGCTAATTACCTTGCGCTCGCGCTCGGCAAGGCCATCGAGCACCTTCGACAGCTGCTCTTGCAGCATGCTGAAGCTGGCGGCATCGGGCGGCACCACGGCGGCGTCGTCCTCGATGAAGTCTCCCAGCTGGGAGTCTTCCTCTTCACCGATGGGCGTTTCCAAGCTCACCGGCTCCTGCGAGATCTTCTGAATCTCGCGCACGCGCTCGGCGGGCAGGCCCATCTCCTTGCCAATTTCCTCGGGCGTAGGTTCGCGGCCGAGTTCTTGCAGCAACTGGCGCTGAATGCGCACCAACTTGTTGATGGTTTCCACCATATGCACGGGAATACGGATGGTGCGAGCCTGGTCAGCGATGGCGCGCGTGATGGCCTGGCGAATCCACCAGGTAGCATACGTGGAGAATTTGAAGCCCTTCGTGTAGTCAAACTTCTCTACCGCACGGATGAGACCGAGGTTTCCCTCCTGGATGAGGTCCAAAAACAGCATGCCGCGGCCCACGTAGCGCTTGGCGATGGACACCACGAGACGCAGGTTCGCTTCAATGAGCTGCTGCTTGGCGTCGAGGCCCACCTGTTCAATGCGGCCGAGGCGGCGCTTCTCGCGGCGCTCAAGCTCAATGCCTTCGTCTTCGGCACGCTCAAGTTCCTCGGTGGCGGCGACACCGGCCTCAATTTTCATGGCCAGGTCAATTTCCTCAGCGGCGGTCAGCAGCGGAACCTTGCCGATCTCCTTCAAATACATACGCACCGGGTCGCCCGTGAGCATGGTCACGCCCGCATCGGCGCTGCGCTTGCGTGCAACGCGCGCCTTGCTCTTGCCAACGCGCGGCAGTTGCACCTCAACGGTTGCTTTCAGCTCCTCTTCAGGAATGCCTTCAAGCAGGTCCTCGTCTTCATCGAGGCTCGTTTCAAGCTTGTCTTCGTCGAGGGTATCGGCGGCACTCACGTCGGGTTCGACGTCGAGCGTTTCATCGTCGTCCAGTATCTCTTCGGTATCGATCGGGGCTTTCGCAACGTTCTTGGCGTCTTTTTCAGAGGCTTTGCTTTTAGAGGCTTGGGCCACGTGATCTTCCTTTCCAACAAGATGCGCTCGGACATGCTGCAGCACACGCACCGGGCGCAAAGATACAGCGGAGCAGTATATCACAAACTACCCTTTTTAGGAAAGGGGCGCGCGGAGAACATTACCGCATCAAACGAAGCCGTTCTTCCACCAAATCGATAAGTTCTTGCTGAGCGTGAACTCCCACCTTTTGGTAAATGTGGTACACGTGCGTCTTTACGGTGTGATAAGAAATACTGAGATCTTTGCCAATGCGCTCGGTGCTGTAACCGCGCACCAAGAGCGCCATAACCTCACACTCGCGGGGCGAGAGCCCATAGCGCAGCGCAATGGCATCGTAAACCTGCTCAACGGTTTCCTCTGATACCTGGGAAACTCCCGTCGGCGCATCGCTGAACTTCCATACATAACGTGTAAGCATGCCAACAATCGCCACCACCAGCGCAACGCACACAGCAGGCAGTACTCCTTTAAGCGCGTCGTCAGAAAGCAACATCGCATACCCGATGGTCCAGCCAATAACCAAGCCTGCAAGCTGCGGATAACGACCCGTTGCCCACGATTTTGCACGGGGCAGCCGATTTGCTGCAATAATGCTGCGCAAGCGCACAACATTAAGCACGTCATACGTAGTGAAACACATCACCAGCAAGCTGCAACACAACACGAGCCCGAAGGGATTGCTGAACGGCAAGAGCAGCAAAAAGAACGCTGCAATAGGAAACAAGAAGGTCAGCAGTACGCGCACCGACATACGATTCTTCAAAAACACGCTGTACAAAATGAGGAAGATGCCCGGAATACAAAGGGAGAGCCAAATGAACTCCAAACTTCCCGTCATCGTGCTGAGCGAAATACCCAAGCAGTAAGCCAAGCCAAAGACCACGCTTAACAAAAACAACTCTCCGCGAAAACTGAGAAGTGCACTCACGGCCGCTGCAGCGGGCGCTTGCGGTGACTTTACCCCACCAGCAGACACCTCTCGCTTACCACCTGTCCCGTTTCCAGCACTCACGCCATCATCATTGCCAGACGCCGCGCCAGATCCCGGTGTGCTGAGTGGCGCAAACGCAGTGCAGCACACGACAAAAATTGTGAGCACCAACCGTATACCATCTTGCAAGCCAAGCAACAGCAAATAGAAGAATCCTGAGAGCAGGAGCGCCAGCGAGTTAATCGCACAAAACCGGTCCTGGCCCGCCCCCTGCAAGCCGTCAAACAAACGAAGGAACGCCGCAGCGGTACCCGCTCCCATAAGCAGCCATACCAGGAGAATTACGGGCACCGCTACCACAATCCCCGCCCGCGCAAGCGCCGATACCACCACAATTGATGCAGCCGCACCAAGGGCAAAGAGCGGAAGAAAGGGGGTACGTTCGAAGAATGTCGCCGTGCGCAATCGCGCGACAACAATCATAAACAGGGCTGCCCCTAGAAAGCCAAATCCCTTTTGAAGGATATCGAAGCGCACGATATCTTCGAAAGGGACTACGAACACATCAAGCGAATAGGCTATGTAGAGCCAAATCCAATAACACGACACCGCAAGAACCGGCAACACAGAAAACTCGTGTACAAGTGAATCGGACGACACAGCTTGGCCGCCCGCCAACCGGTGCAGCAATCGAAGCATCCGCTCCTTTGCAGAAAGCTTCTCCACCTGCACCACCCCCTCTTCCGAGCTAGAATCCCCCCAAGCGGGCGCACCGCACAACAGGCGATGCGCCCGAAGAATATGATGTCTCAAATCATCATTTTGCCTGATCGCATGGATAGTTTATCATCTCTGCCGGAGTAATCCCGGGCGGTGGAACACACTCAATTCCTGCCCGCGCAAGCGCTTGGCGACCCGCAGCCTCAAGCTGTGCACAAACAGTCGCGCCCGACACCACATCCGCACTTTCCCCTTCCACGGATCCAGCGATCTCAGTAACGTCACTCGGAGCAGTGGGGGCGGCGGCATTCATTTCACTGCCGCCCTCCCACACTGCTTTATATCGATGTTCTTGCTCCATTAGGCGAGCGCAACCAGTGCCTGCTTGGACTTGCTGCCAATCTTGTGCGCCAAATCGGTGAGTTCACCGTACTCCAAGCATTTCGCCTGGCAATGGTGTACACAGGCCGGAAGCTTACCCACAGCCGTGCGAGCGGCACAAAGGTCGCACTGATCGCTAAACGCCGGCTGATACCCTACTTGCCAGCGGTCATTCGCTGGTCCGTAGCTCCACGGACCTATCTCACACACGACCACGCCGCACTGTCCCACAGGAAACGCATGCTCAACCGCGCATGCCATTTCACAGGAATGGCATCCCGTGCACCACTCGTAGTCGACGAGCAATCCATATTCCGCCATGCTACTCACCATCCTTCACCGGATAAACTTTGCACAGGTTTGTCTTATAGTTACCGCCAAAGCCGCTCTTGCCGTTGCCCCAAGGAATCAAGTTGTTAATGCAGAGTTCCTTGATATCGTAGAGATTCTCGGGGTCACCCTCAGGGTTCCACCAGCCATGGTCTGCCGCCACGATGCGGGGATCAAAGATGGGTGTCTTCTTCACGCGGCGCTTTGCGCGTCCCAGCATGTTTTCCACCCACACCCAGTCACCGTCAGACACACCGAGCTGGGCGCACGTGTCGGGATGAATTTCAATGAGCGGGTCGGGATACATGGCCAGAAGGCGTTCTGCCTGGCGGTGTTCCGAATGGAAGAACGGCCAGCGGCGCGCACCCGTGCAAAGCACGAGTGGGTACTCATCCAAAAGCTCCGGGGTTGCAATCGGGCCAGGTGATGGTTCGTCAAACACAGGCAGCGGATCGAGCCCGGCGTTGCTATAGTACGTCGACCACAGCTCAATACGACCCGTTGCCGTGTAGAAGCCAGGACTTCCGTCAGGACGCAGCAAGCCTTTCTCGTGTCGGCGGTACTCGAAGGGCAAGTACACCGGTGCCACTTCGCGCAACTCGGGGAACGTGATACCAGACGTCTTTATCATCTCGGTAAACATGTCCTGCACGTTATCCCACGGCCACGCCTCGGGTGCGAGCAGTTTACCCAACGCCAGGTTGATTTCCATATCGGACTTGCATTCACCGATCTGGCACACCTTATTGATGGCCTCAGCGCGCTGCGCGCCGTCACCCAGACGCACGCCATCGCGCTCAGGGAACATGGAAGCAGGCAGCACCACGTCATAGAACGCCATAATTGTCGGCGTCATGAACAGATCAGCACCCGCCACGAAGTCGAGGTTGCGGAAGCATTCAGCAACATCCGTGGAGTTCGCCGACATGCACGCGAGGAAGTTCGACGTTTGCACCCAAGCTGCCTTAATGGGATAGGGCTTGCCCGTCTTCATCGCCTCAATTGTGGTGTTGGGATGCGCCGCCTGGAAGCCCAGACGGAACAGAGAGTACTTATCCAGACCCAAGCGTTTCTCGTTCTGCTCATCGCCCAGAAGTTCAAAGCCCCAACCGCCGCCGTAGTTAAGAATCTCAGGCGGCACGATAATACCGCCAGGTATTTCCACGTTTCCGGTAACTTGGAAGAGCGCCATGATAGCCTGACCAGCCGGCAACGCCTCCTTCGTCATGTCAACCGCCACACCCCACTGGAGCGTGGCCGGCTTGCTTGCGGCAAGGATTCGCGCCGCAGTGCGAATACGATCGGCCGGTACCCACGTTGTGGTTTCAGCATATTCGGGCGTGAATGACTGCACATGTTCGCGCAATTCTTCGAATCCGTAGCACCAGCGATCAACAAAATCATGATCATACAGATCTTCGTTGATAATGACGTTCATCATTGAGAGCGCCAGGGCCGCATCAGTACCCGGCCTCACGGGCAGATGTACCTCAGCCTTAGCAGAGAGCCACGTAACCTTCGGGTCGATCATGACAATTTTCATGCCACGTCTCATAAGATCAACCACCCAGTGACCAAAGAAACCATCCGAGTTCGCAATGAGCGGATAATTTCCCCAGATAAACATGGTCTCGGGAAGCTGCCACTCAGGGTTGTCGTAGCGGTCAGGGAACTGCTGGGCGCAGTCGGCAACCCAGAACGCGCCAGTCGTGGCAATGCAGCCAGCCACACGCGGCAGATAGCACGCATTGCCCGAGAAGATGTTCACGAAGTTCGGACTTCCAAACGACCAGCACAAGCGCGTGATATACGGTGCGATATCACGCCCCGTGCCACACGAGAAAATAACCGACTCAGGACCATAGGTCTTCTTCACCTTGTTGAGTTCATCGGCAATAAGATGAAGTGCCTCATCCCAGCTGACGCGCTCCCACTTATCGTGACCGCGATCCTCCTTCGCACGCTTCATGGGATAGGTCAAACGCTTGGGGTTGTTTACCATTTCGGGCAGGTCAAGGCAACGTACGCACAAGCGCCCCTCATTGAACGGATTTTCCGGATCGCCTTCCACCTTAACCAGCTTACCGTCGTCATCGGTGTAGAGCAGCACGCCACAACCCAAGTGGCACCCCGGACCCGACCAAGCACTCCCCCGCGTCACCGTCAGATCACCCTCGCGATAGGTGTAGGGCTTTTCGTGCTTCACGAACTTATAGTCTCGCTCTTCCATTCCATCCTCCTCTCGTCGTGTTGCTTACTTATCGGACGCAGCTGCGCCAGCCTCTGTTTGTGGAGCATCAGTGGCGGCCTCAGCCGGGTCTTCTTTCATGAACTTGAACAGCGCCAGACACGCAACCACACCAATTACGCCGATGCCAACGAGCACCATGATGGCTGCACCCCATCCCGACGTCTCAATGAGCGTACCAATGGAAGCGTTACCAAAACCGCCGATAGAACGGCCGAGAGCGATTACGCCGAACGTGGTGCCAATGTACATGGGGGCCACAGCAGCTACCGGGCCGATAGGCCAGACCACAGCCGGCACAAGTTGGAGCACGATACCCGTAATCAGCATTACAGCCACCGTCATGCTTGGCGGAACGTTGAACGCCAGAATGGCAATGAGCGCCGTGAGAATCATCGAAACCACCAAAAGCCACAAGCGACTCTTCAGCTTGACAACTTTGTTGAGCACTGGACTCATGATGACTACACCCAAAATCATGCCAACAGTGATCAGGCTTGAGTAGAGGTTCGAGTCCTCAATACTGAAGCCGAGTTCTTGCATGCAATACGTCGGCGCAAACGTTGACACGGCATACATAATGAACGCGAACATGGCGAAAATCACAGCCAGCAACCACGTTGCGGGTGACTTCATGCCCTCAATGATTGAAACCTTCGGCGCATCTTCAGGCGCATAACCCTCGGGTGCTTTGACAAAGATGAAGAACAGCACGGCCGCAACCACGAGCAGCGCGGTCGAAAGCCACCACACATTCGTCCACGTACCCGGATCATCAGCGGCAATGAAGAAGTTTGCACCCGTGAAGATGGCAAGCATTCCGATGGGCACCCAACCTGACCAGATAGCCATGGGCATGCCGCTCTTCTCAGGCGAGAACCACATGGAGATAAGCGCCGGCACCGCCACACCAATAAGCGCGAAGCTTAACCCCTCAATGAAGCGGCTCACCAGCAGAAGCTCAATCGTCGGCATGAAGGCACCCATCAGGCTGCCCACAACAGCTGACACAATAGCGAACAAACCCACTTTTTTTGGACCGAACTTGTCGGTGAGGCTGCCTGATGGCAGCGCCAGGATAAGACCGGTAATGGTAGGTACCGTCATAAGCCAGCCACCGAGCGCGGGGCCAATACCCAAATCCTCCATGAGCAGGCCCATGGTGGGTGGCACCTTAAACATGTTGATGGCAATCATCACGGCAGCCAGTATGCCCACCAGCGTGACGACCCATCCGGTCGTTGACGATCTCTTCGCTCCCATAGATTTCCTCCTTGCTTCGATGCGTACTAAGCCGCGGCTGCAAGGAACTATAGGAACGCCACCCAACCCCGTCATCGGGGAAAAGCGCGTATTAGAACACTACGGTCATCGGAAAAAACGTAGTAGGAAGCTTTGACCTGGCTAAAGCCTAAACTACGAGCCTTCTTCGCACGAGCGCACTGTGAGCCATCCATCCACCTATTCAGGCTTCGGAGGTAAGAGTGACTGGAGGGTTTCGTAGAGTTGGCGGGCTTCGAAGGGTTTAGGGACGAAGCCGTTCATGCCGGCGGCTACGGCCTCGTCGCGATCCTCCTGGAACGTGTTAGCAGTCAGCGCCACAATGGGCACCTCGCGCGCATCCGGGCGGTTGAGTACGCGAATCTCGCGGGACGCGCCCAGCCCATCGAGTTCGGGCATCATCACGTCCATCAGTATAAGGTTGTAGTACCCGGGCTCCGAGGCAACGAACAAGTTAACCGCCTCGCGCCCGTCGCAGGCACGTTCCACCTCGACACCCTTCAAATCCAGAAGCGCGGTTGCTATTTCAGCGTTCAAATCGTTGTCCTCGGCCAACAGCACGCGTACGCCGGCGAGCGGCTGCGCTTCCGCCTCACCCGTTTCCACACCCGCACACTCCGCCAGGCAACTGCCCTGGTCTTCTGGCTCGTCGACCAAGGGAAGGTTCAAACGGAAGCTGAACTTCGAACCCTTGCCGAAGACGCTTTCCACCTCAAGCGTGCCACCCATGAGGCGCACAAGGTTGCTGCAAATAGCCAGACCAAGGCCCGTTCCTTGCGCGTTGCGATGGTTTTCAGCCGCCTGCTCAAACGACTTAAAGATGCGCTCCACGTCCTCCGGACGAATGCCGGTGCCATCATCTTCCACAACAAACCGCAAACAGACGGCGTCCTCGGTGCGCGACTCTTCCTCAATGAAAAGGCGCACGGAGCCGCCCGCTTCCGTGAACTTGAAGGCGTTCGACAGTAGGTTCGCCAGCACTTGCTGGAGGCGCACGTCGTCTACAACCACGGTATCGTCAACGGGGCACGACACCTCAAAGCGCAGGTGCTTCTCACTCGCGAGGAAGCTGAACATACTTTCAAGCTGGTCGGCAAGCGACGTGAGGCGCGTGGGAGTGGCGTTGATACTCATCTTTTCGTTTTCGATTTTCGCCATGTCGAGAATATCGTTGACCAACGACAACAGGTATTTCGCCGAGGCGTTGATCTTCTCGAGGTCTGCTTTGACAGACGGAGTCGCCTCTCCAGAGAGCGATGCCACGTTCGACAATCCTATGATGGCGTTCATGGGTGTGCGAATTTCGTGGGACATGCGCGAGAGGAAGTCCGATTTCGCGCGCGAGGTTTCTTCAGCTTTCGTCAATTTGAGTTCCATCATACGCGCGCGCATCTTAGAGGTGGCCACCACGACCGCAACCGCACCCGCCAACAGCGCGAACACCAAAAGCACCCCCACGCCAAAGAGCGGATTTTCGGCCACAAACGACTTGAGAGAGGTGGGGCGACTGACAAGGGGCACGGAGTTGCGCGACGCGAGCGCGGCGCGCTCCTCTTCGGTAAAGCTGTTCACAGCTTTGCTCAGCACCGAATAGAGTTGTGAATTCACCGGCTCGGGAAGGGCTGCCGAAAACGACGTCAGCTGGCGGTTCGCCGTTGCAGGGGCAACGTTTGGAAACGAGCGGTCGGCGAACAGGGCTTCAGCAAAGGCCGACGGCATGCACGTGAAGTCGACACTCCCCTCATTCACCGCTTCCAAACAGGCGACGAAGGTGGGATAGCGCTTGCTTTCAACTTCCTGAGTACCTTCGGTAGCCCCGGCAGGTTCAAGATTCTCGCGACCCGCAACCTGCGCAACCACCACATGACCATCGTCACTCGATGCTCTCTTGCTGCGAAAGACCACGTCATCAAAGGACGCATAGGCTGCCGTAAGCGCAAAGCCTTTCGTGGCAGCGGCGCGCTCATCCTCCATGAAGCTGCCCACAAGATCGGCTTCACCCCGTTTCACCAGTTCAAACGTATCTTCATAGGTGGCAGCATGCACGAAACGAAAGGTGAGCCCCGTCCGTTGAGAAACAAGGTCGAACACGTCCTTCGTCAGCCCACGATAGTCTCCCTCACGCTCGTAATACAGCGGATACTGCCCAACCACTACCGCTACGCGCACTTCGTCTACCTCATTCACGTACGCGCGGTCAGCATCGGAAAAGGCAATGGGACTATCGTATGCGTTGGGAAAATGACGCGCGTAGAGCCGCTCGGCAAAACTAGGGTCGGCCGCGTAAATCTGAGTCATGGCATCATCGAGTGGCGCCAGCAGACCGCTTTCCTTCGCCACACCAACGTAATGGGGCTCACCGGGAAACGAGGCAACCACCTTATACCCCTCAAGAACCTCCACATCGCTACCCAGCATAAGATCGACGGTGCCGTTTTTGAGACAGTCCTGGTAATCCTCTAGTTCCAGCTCAACTACGGTGCAGTCCAGCCCGTTAAAGTCCAAATAATTGTGCAGACGGCGAATTTTCTCGCGAGCGCTCTTGAACACGCCGATGGTTTTACCTTTGAGTGTGCTTACGTCGAAGTTCGCGATGGTTTTGTCATCTTCAGGGCAAATAAGCAGACAGAGATTTGAACCCGTGCTGTAGTGCGAGTAGTCAAAGGCGGTGCGATAACTTTCGCGGATAAACATACCACCCATCATATCCACTTCGCCTGTTGCAACCTGATCCACGAGGTCGTTTATGGAGCCGTCAACGAATTCATAAGTCCAGCCGGTATACTTGGCTATTTCCACAAGCCAGTCGTACAACACCCCTGATCGCTGCCCCGTCGCATCAACCATAGCAAAGCCCTCAGCCTGAGGAAACCCCACACGCACCACCCGCCGCTCCGCTGATGGGCTGCCTTGTTCCGATATATGCGCCTCCCCGGTGCTCTTTTCCGGTGCAGAAACTACCCCCTGAGATGCCGTTTCAGGAGATACCGACCCGTTACCTTCAGCCAACGCCGCGCACGGCATGGTAAGAGCCAGCGCGAAGGCCAGCACGACACCCCCAAGGCGCGCTGCCAACTTCTTCACGATTCTCCCCTTTCCCCAACCGCTCGGGCGAATATTTTCGTAAGCGGTCACGGTACCACGGGGTTTACCCGGAGGCAACGAACCGATACCATTTCGCTAACAGCGGCGAGAGAAAGTGCGGGCGACGGTATGAAACGCCCTTTTTGCGGATCGCCCGCTCACAACCGATGAGTGCTTCGACCGCGCCACCTTGAGAAGGCGCGACGGACGAAGACAAGGAGCGCGTTATGACTCATTTCTGTACCGGCAGTGCCCCGCAGGCCTCACACCCCGGCGCATCGCTCGCGTGCATAAGACGCGCTGGAGTTGTGGTAATCGCGTTGTCTTTGGCCTTCCTTTTGCTGTTTTTTACCGCACCGCTCGCCTGGGGTTACGTTGATGCCGACGATGTTGTGCGAGAGAAAACGGCGGTAGATCGTGGAATGCCTGCGGAGGGACTGCCCAACATCGACGCAGCGCACGCCGCCCTCATCGATGACGAAGGCACGCTGTGGTATGGCCGTGCGGCCGACGAGCCCGTGCAGATTGCCTCGCTTACAAAATTGATGACAGCGCTGGTGGCTGCCGAACACCTGGATGCCACCTCCACCATTGTGGTTACACCCGAGGCGGCTTCTGTGGGAGAGTCGAGCGCGGGGCTTTTGTCCGGAGATGTGATGACCTTCGATACGGCGCTAAAAGCGGTGCTGTGCGCCTCAGGCAACGATGCGGCGAGTGCCGTCGCTCAAGCCGCGGGGGCGGTTCTCCTTGCCGAACAGGGGCGCTCCGGCGATGCGATCACATGCGAGGCAGCGTTCGTCGACGCAATGAACGCCAAGGCGGCCGAACTTGGGTTAACCGCCACACTCTACACCAACCCCCACGGTTTGGACTTTGACCGCTTCGCGCAGGGGCAGTACAGCAGCGCCCGGGACACGGCGCGCGTGCTGCGCGCCGCTATGGGTAGTAACCTTGTGCGTACTAACGTGGCGTATTCACAAGTGGACATCGTGGTTGAGCGCGGGGGTGCCCAGGTGGTCTTGACGCTTCACAACACCGATACCTTGTTGCAATCTTACCCCGGCACGTGTGCGGCAAAAACCGGCTACACCTTGGCCGCAGGGCCGTGCGTTGCCACGGCCGTGAACAGGGGTGACGGACATGAATACTACGCCGTGGTGCTGGGATCGTCCTCGAAGCCGCAGCGCTTCATTGATTCACAAGCGCTCTACGACTGGGTGCTGGCAAACCGCGAGAGTCTTGAGGCAGGCGATACGGTTCCCGAGGAGGAAGCTCCGAAACCCGAGGAAGCAGCCGAACCCGAGAAGATTCGCTATCAGCTGATCACGGCGCCGCATAGCGTCACACAACAGAGCGGCGAGCTACAGACAACCCGTCCCCTGGTGGCAACGGTCGCCCATACCGACTGGGTGGATTGCACGTTTGCCGCCACCGTAGATGATACGAACGCGAGCATAGAGGTGCCGGTCGCTGGTGGCCGTCTTAATCAGGAAGTGGAGTTTTTCGAGGTGAGTGGCGAGGTGCATGCGGGCGACGTAGTTGGACATCTGTCGTTTCACCAGGAAGACACCACCGTGTGGGAGGCAGATCTTGTCGCCGCGGAAGACGTTGCACCACCCACCTGGTGGGAGTCGGCAGGCGTTGCGCTCGACCGCTTCTTCCGCGGACTGTTCGGCCAGCCAACTGTTGCGGAAAGTGAACTGCTCAACCTTGGCGCACAGCGCGTGTCGTAAGGGGCGACAACAAAAGCCCCCACCTGCCCCAGGTTTTCCGTAGGGCAAGGGCTCTGCCCTACGTCCAACCTAGAATGGCACTTAGAGCAAGTCGTCGGGATCCACGTCCACCGCTACGTTCACGTCGCGCTCGGGTTTGCGCGCGCGGAAAAAGGGTAGCAACACGCTTGAAAGATTGCCATTCAAGGGGCACTTCACCACGAAGTGCCAGCGATACGTACCTCGCAGCTTCGCCAACACGCAGGGAGACGCGGGCAGCACGTCCCACTCCTGGCCGCCAAAGTCACGCACCTGAGCGGCCACGCCTTCGCGCAGCGCCTCAGCCGAGTGGCGCACTGCTTCCTCCGATGCGCCCCACACCAGCACGTTTGCCATGCGCACATAGGGCGGATAGCGCAAAAGTTTGCGCTTAGGCAGTTCATCGCGCAAGAAGAGCGCACGATCATAAGCGGCCGCGGCGCGAATGGGAGCCGCATCTGCCTCGTAGGTTTGCACGAGCACACGCCCCGGCAGCTCCGCGCGCCCGGCGCGTCCTGCCACCTGCTCTACCAGCGCGAACGTACGCTCAGCGGCGCGGTAATCCGGCAGCTTCAACATGGTGTCGGCGTTGATGACACCCACCAGCGTCACGTCTTCGAAATCGAGCCCCTTCGCTATCATCTGCGTACCGAGAAGCACCGCCGCATCAGCCGCAGCAAACTCTTCAAGTAGCCGCTGGTGCGCGCCTTTGCCACTGGTGGTGTCGGCATCCATGCGCACGATGGGCACCTGCGGGCCTACGCTGGGCGTCTCATCCAAAAGCACGCGCAAGTCCGCCTCCACGCGCTGGGTGCCGGCGCCAAATTTTTTGAGGTAGGGGCTGCCGCATTCCGGACATACCGCAGGCGCTGAGATGCGATAACCGCAATGATGGCAAATGAGGAAGTTCCCACGCTCATGAAACGTGAGCGAGGTGGAGCACGACGGACATTCAGGCACAAACCCACACTCACGACACAAGAGGAACTTCGCAAACCCGCGCTGATTGAGCAACAGCACCGCCTTGCGTCCCGCCGAGAGTTCCTCGGCAAGGGCGCGCGACAGCGCTCCGGAGAACATCGAGCGTGACCCGCTGGAGAATTCTTTCGCCATGTCAATCACGCGTACCTCGGGCAAGGGTTTGCCGTTCGCGCGCTCGGGGAGCGCCACCTGATGCCAGGTGGGATCCTTCGCGCAGGCATGCAGCGATTCGATGGACGGCGTCGCCGAACCCAGCACCACAGCCGCCCCCGCACGACGCGCCATCCAGACGGCCACGTCGCGCGCATGGTAGCGCGGCGCACTGTCCTGCTTGTAGGAACCTTCGTGTTCCTCGTCGATGACAATGAGACCGAGGTTCGCAAGCGGAGTAAAGAGCGCACTGCGAGCCCCCACCACCACGCGCGCCTGGCCACTGCGAATGAAGTCCCACTGGTCGAAGCGTTCGCCCTGACTCATGCGCGAATGCATGACCGCCACCGTATCGCCAAAGCGACCGCGGAAGCGTCCCACCGTCTGTGGCGTGAGTGATATCTCGGGCACCAGCACGCATGCCGTGCGACCCGCCGCAAGCGTAGCCTCGATGGCCTGCAGGTATACCTCCGTCTTGCCGGAACCCGTCACGCCATCCACCAGCACAACCTCGCCTGCCGCGCGCTCACGCGCCGCATCAATAGCCGCAAGGGCCGCCGCCTGCCCCGCCGTAAGCGGCGGCTTAGCGCTGGGAGTAAAGGAAGCGGGCTGTTCACCTTGCGATTCATCCTGCTGCATGCCACGCATGCGGCGGCGGCGCTCTACGCGCACGACACCCTGTTTCTCCAGCGTCTTCAGAGGGCCCGACACCGCACCAAACTCAGCAGCGAGCTCGGCTACGCGCAGTTCGCCGGCACGCAGCGCCTCCACAATAGAGGCCTGCTTGACGGCGTTTTTGCGGGGCGTGAACTCCGCAAACGCCGGTCCTGGCATCACCCAGCGGTCGTCGACTTCACCGACAGCCGGCTCTTCAAGCCGCCAGAACCCCTCGCGCGAGCGCACCATGCGCGGCACGCCACCGGGCGGCGTAAACAGGCGCACGCACGACGAAAGCGGCGCAAGGTAGCGCTCCGAGAGCCACTGCGCACACGCCGCACCCTCTTCGTCAAAGTAGGGACGACTGACTGCACGCACGATGCCTTTCAACTTTGCGGGATCAAGCCCTTCCGGCCAATTCCCCTCAGCGCGCTCTTCCAGCGCCACAACAAACCCAACCGCGCGCCGTCCACCAAACGGCACGAGCACCGCGCACCCTACCTCAACAGGCTGGTCGCCGTCGCCGCCGTCTGCAGGCACCGCATAAGTATAGGGCGCATCAAGCGCTTGTGTAGGTATGTCTAGAATAACCGATGCAAGTTTCATACCCGTCAGTATATACCACCCACTCAAAGCGACTCAGTCGCCGGAAACCCCCTCGAAGATTTCTCCAACGTCCGCTCGTCACTTGCAACACGACGCTGAAGCTTGCGTACGTCTTCCTCGGGCGGCAATTCTTCAGGCTTGATACCTCGTTGACCCAACAGATCGCGCACGCCAAGGTTATTATCAACGTGCTCCTCGGTAATAGGTTGCTCACCCTGGAGGTCTTTTTCTTGCACATTATGGTTCGTCATCTCCGTGGCGAGTTGCTTGGCAGCAAGCGTGACGGCAGGAAGATGATCAGCGAGTGGCTTTGTCTCACGAACCCCAAGACGTTTCTTCATATCGGCAGTTGTATTGCCACCGAATAGCGCCGCATCACCCTTTGAGCGGATACGTGCGAACCCTCGCTCGTCCACGCCTCTCTCATAAATGTTGCGCGAAAGCTCCTTCTCGGCCTCCGACAACCGCTCACGAATATCAATGCGCGAGAGTGCCGCCATGCGTTCTTCAATAAGTTCTTGCTTCCGCGTTTGCAGGGCAAAGTAGCTTTGAGCGAAGGCAATCTCTTCTTTACGCGGATCACCATTCTGCGCAATAAGATAACAGGCATAGCGTGTGAGCTTGTAATCTTTAACTTTGCGCTGCGAACCACTCCCCAGTTCGACCATTTTACTGACGCCAGCAAAATGGTGTTCACCTGCGGTTTTGCTGCTTTCTGCGGATATCATTGCCTTTTTAACAGCAGCCTCGAAGTTTTGCCACTTCGTATATCCCAGAAACCCCATGATGTCGCGTGCGTACCAGTACTCAACGCCACTTTCCTCGTCGATGCGCGCAAGGTCATCGAGCGTCATTCTACGCTTCTCAATGTCAGTTTTCTCCATAGTGCGCCTCCTCTAACGTCCGCAAGCTACGCCAACGCGAAAGCGCCACAAAGCGCGAGCGGACTGCGTTCCGTTGCTGAGAGGATCTTGCGGACGTGGTACGGGCGGCGCGGAACTCCACCGCCATCTATGGGCATCGGCATGGGCAACTGAAGTCGCAGAAGACCGAAGCATCCGCACTGGCTCTTTTGAATGCTCGTATAATATCATATATTAACGTACATTTGTACCCAATTCAAAGCAAAATTCATACTAATTATTAGCTCGCCAATGATTGACGAATACCGATAAAAAATAGTGCCGCCAAACAAAAACCGGCCCACGTTTTTGTGGACCGGTTCGCTGGGTTGATCTCGCGCTCGTTTATGCCAGATCGCAGGCTTTGCGCAGGTCGTTGGCTTTGTTGGTGCGCTCCCAGGTGAATTCGGGGAGTTCGCGGCCGAAGTGGCCGTAGGCGGCGGTTTTGCGGTAGATGGGGCGACGCAAATTCAGCTCGTCGATGATGGCACCCGGACGCAGGTCGAACACCTCGCTCACCGCGCGCTCGATAATTTCTTCGTCTACTTTATTAGTACCGAAGGTGTCAATCATCACCGACACCGGACGCGCCATGCCAATAGCATAGGCCACTTGCACCTCGCAGCGCTCGGCGAGGCCTGCAGCCACCACGTTTTTCGCCACCCAACGCGCGGCGTAGGCACCGGAGCGGTCAACCTTCGTGCAGTCCTTGCCGGAAAATGCACCGCCGCCGTGGCGACCCATGCCGCCGTACGAGTCCACAATAATCTTGCGGCCGGTGAGGCCCGCATCGCCCATGGGCCCGCCCACCACGAAGCGGCCCGTGGGATTCACGTGAATCTCGGCGTTGTCGGCCAGTTGCACGCCCTCGGCGGCCAGCACCGGCTCCACTACCTGCTCAACAATGGCCACAAGCAACTCATCATGCGACACACTTTCGGCGTGCTGCGTGGACACCACCACTTTCTCCACGTTCACCGGGCGGCCGTCCACGTAGCGCACGGACACCTGCGTCTTGCCGTCGGGGCGCAGATACGGCAGCGTGCCGTCCTTGCGCACCGTTGCCAGGCGCTCGGCCAAACGATGCGCCAGGTAAATAGGCAGGGGCATAAGCGTGGGCGTTTCGTTGCAGGCGTAGCCAAACATCATGCCCTGGTCGCCCGCGCCAATGCGCTCGTAAGGGTCGTCACCAGCCAGGCCGTGCTGAGCCTCCCAGCTTTCGTCAACACCCTGCGCAATGTCCGGCGACTGCTCGTGGATGGCGTTCAGCACGCCACACGTGTCGCAGTCAAAGCCGTACTTGGCACGGTTGTAGCCAATGTCGGAAAGCACCTCGCGCACAATGGCAGGCACGTCCACGTAAGCCTGTGTGCGAATTTCGCCCGTCACCATAACCAATCCCGTGGTGGCCAGCGTCTCACACGCGCACCTCACCTGCGCGGGATCGGCCGGGCAGCCGTTGGGAGCCACGTAGTCGCGCGCGGCCAGTTCCGCCTCTTTCGCCAAAATGGCATCCAGGATGGCATCGGATATTTGGTCGCACACCTTGTCGGGGTGCCCCTCCGTCACAGACTCGGACGTGAACAGGTACGATGTATGCGTTTCAGCCATGGTTCCCCATTCTCTCTCAACCGCGAAACGCCCCGCGCACAAAGCCCGCGGGGCGCCCGCTTCTCTTTGCGTCAAGGGTAGCACATATCGGTTCGCGCAGGCCCCTACCGCCGGCAAATCACGACTATTCTACGTCAAGGCGCATCAAGCGCCCGCGGACGGCTGGCGGCGGGCGGCACCGGCCATCATGACAGCCGCATGGCAGTTGCGTGATGGTCGCGCGTAGGCGCAGGCCGCAGGTGCCAGCGCCGCGCGCCGCCGTGGTACACTACACGCCGAAAACTGTGCACCCCGACGGAAAAGAGCGCCTATGTCGCACAATGCCGACTACACCAGCGAATACTTCGACATCATGACGTCGCTTGAGGGCGATGTCCCCGGCCGCCGCGCGGCGTATACCTACCTGCAAAACTCCACAGCCATCGTGCACCACCAGGTGGTAGCCGCAAGCTTCGTGCCGCGCCTGTTCGACGCGCAAACCTACCAGGTGATGAAGGACACCGCCGAAACGGCCCACCGCATCCTCTGCAAGGTTATCCAGCACTACCTGGACGACCCGGAGTATCGACGCGCCTTCGATTTCGATCCGCGTCTGGAAGAACTCATCTGCCTGCCGCGCGGCTACGATTCGCTGTTGCCGTTCGCGCGCGTGGACACGTTCCTCAACGAGGACGACATGCGCGTGAAGTTCTGCGAATTCAACGCCGACGGCTCGTCAGGCATGAACGAGAACCGCGAGATCACAGCCTCGGTGGAGTTGTCGCCCACCTACCAAGAGTTCGCGCGGCGCCACCGCGTGGAAAGCTGTGAGCTGTTCGAGAGCTGGGTGAGCGCGTTTTTAAACATCTACGCCACCTACGAGCGGCGCGTGGAAAACCCCCGCGTGGCCATTGTTGACTATCTGGAAAACGGCGTGGTGGACGAGTTTCACATTTACGCGGAACTGTTCCGAAAGCGCGGCGTGGAATGCATCGTGGCCGACGTGCGCGACCTCACGTTTGACGGCGAGGTACTGCGTGACCCAGAAGGCGCGCGCGTGGACACCGTATGGCGGCGCTGCGTCACCAACGACGTGATTGACCACTGGAACGAATCGCAGTCGTTCCTCGACGCGGTGCGCGCGGGCGCTGTGGCTCTCATCGGAAGTTTCGCCGGACATATCGTGCATGACAAGCAGATTTTCAAGGTGCTGTTCGACGAGCGCACCACGGCCTTTTTGAACGCGGACGAAATCTCGTTCATTGAAGAGACCGTGCCCCTCACCGCCTTTTTGGACGACGAGCACGTGAACCTGCCTCAGATCCGCGAAAACCGCTGCGAATGGATTATCAAGCCCACCGACCACTACGGCGCCGACGAGGTGTACGCGGGCGCCGCGGTGTCGCAGGAGGAATGGGAAGAGCTGGTTGACCGCTTCGCGAACGGGCGCGCGGGCTACCCCTTTATCGTGCAGCGCTACATTGTGCCGTTCCAGACTGAGACGCTGCCGCCCGACACCGGCATCGACGAGTTGCCCGATGGCGCCGTGCCGTTTGAGCCCACGCTGTACAACAACCTGAACGGCCTGTACCTGTTCGATGGCACATTCACCGGCGTGTTCAGCCGCCTGGGACCCAAGCCCACCATCTCGAAGGACATGCAGGGCATGACGGCGGCCACCCTGTGGGTTGACCGCGACTAACGCAACTAACCAAGGCACATGGGGGACGAGAGCGGGAGAACATGAGGGAAATTGTCAACAAGGCGGCTGCCGTGGTAGCCGCCTTTACCCTGTCCATCACGTTTGTGGCCGCTGGGTTCGCCATGTGTGCGGCCCTGCCACAGACAACCGAGATGCTGGCGAACGCGTTTTCCGGGATGGACAACCCCGCGACGCCGTTTTCGCATGACGATCTTGTGCAGGCGGCCGTTGTCACGCGCGATTACACGGTTGGATCGAATGACCGCGAGGCTGTGTTCGCCCTGCTGCACGATATCAACGCGAGCGCGAACACGCGCTACGCCACCGCCGACGACGCCACCCTTGCCGCCGCGCCCGACGTGTACACGCTTGATGCGGAGGCGCTTTCCCATCTTGATGATGTGTACCGCGTGGTGGTAATTGCGCGGGCGGTGCTTATAGGTGTGGCGGTGCTTGCAGCGGTTGCGTGCGTTTTCGTGGCGCTGCGAACAGGCATGCGCAAGTTCGGCGGCGTGCTGATGGCTGCGGGCGCGGGCGTGCTTATAGTGTTTGCGCTGTTGGCCGCCTGGGTGCTTGTGGACTTCAACGGATTTTTCGCCGCGTTCCACTCGCTGTTCTTTGCCGATGGCACGTGGACGTTCTCGTATGAGTCACTGCTCATTACCATGTACCCTCCTGCATTTTGGATGGGCATGGGGGGCGTCTGGCTTGCGACGACCGCCGGGTTGTCTATACTGGCACTCGTGATTGGGATTATCCTGCGGCGCCGGTGCTCTGCCTGAGGGCATGCCATGCTCAAACAGTCCTGAGCTCGCTCGAACAGCCCACTGGGCTGTTCGGCTCGTGCGGAACTGCGCGTGGCATGCCCTCAGGCAGAGCACCACGTTGGATGAATCAAACGAATGCAAGCTTTGAACGAGAGGTCTTCTTAAGCCATGACTAGTGAGAAGAAAGTACGAGTGCGGTTTGCGCCTTCGCCGACGGGGCGGTTGCATGTGGGCGGGGCGCGCACGGCTATTTATAACTGGGCGTTTGCTCGCGCGACGGGCGGCGACTTCATTTTGCGTATCGAGGACACCGACCCCGAGCGTTCCACTGAGGAAAATGTGCAGGTCATCCTCAACGCCATGAAATGGCTTGGTCTCGATTGGGACGAAGGCCCCGAGGTGAGTGGCACGGCAGGCCCCTACTTCCAGACGCAGCGCACCGATACCTACGCCGCGGCGCTTGAACTCATGAAGGAGCGCGGCAGCGTGTATCCCTGCTTCTGCACGAAGGAGGAACTTGACGCCAAGCGCGCCGAGGCTGAGGCGACCGAGGGCGGCTACTCGGGCTACGACCGGACGTGCCGCGACCTTGACCCTGCGGAGGCAGCCGCGCGCATTGCCGCCGGTGAGCCGCACGTGTGGCGCCTGCGCGTGCCCGAGAATCACGGGCCCATCGAGTTCGACGACGCGGTATATGGCCACGTGAGCTTCCCCGCTGAGGTCATGGACGACATGATTGTGGTGCGCACCGACGGCTCCCCCACCTACAACTTCGCCGTGGTCTGCGACGACGCCAACATGGGCATCACGCACGTCATCCGCGGCGACGACCACCTGTCCAACACCCCGCGCCAGATTCTCATCTACGAAGCACTCGGCTACGACGTGCCCACGTTCGCACACCTGTCGATGATTCTCGGCGCGGACGGCAAGAAGCTTTCGAAGCGCCATGGCGCGGCCAGCGTGGAAGAATTCTGCGAGCGCGGCTATTTGCCCGACGCCATGGTGAACTTCCTCGCGCTTCTGGGCTGGTCGCTTGACGGCGAGACCACCATCATCGACCGCGAAACGCTGTGCGAGAATTTCAGCCTTGAGCGCGTGACCAAGAAAGATGCCGTGTTCGACGAGACAAAGCTCGATTGGATGAACGGCCAGTACATCAAAGAGATGGGGCCGAACGCGTGGGTGCGCTCGTCGCTTCTGTGGCTTGCGCAGGCTAACATCCTCGGCAGCGCCGTGGCGGCGGGCACACCGATTGCGCCCGAAGAGCGCGACGCGGCGTTCAACGGGGCCGCCATTGAGTCCGCACTCGCTGATGTGCAGGAGCGCGCCGTGTGGTACTGCGACTTGTATCCGCTGGTCTCCGAGCGGCTGACCCGCCTTGATGAGGTGGTGGACAAGCTGGCTTTCATGTTCTGGGGCGGCAACGTGGAGTTGGACGAGAAGAGCGTGAACAAGGTACTGAAGAAGGAAGGTGCCCGCGCCGACGAGGCGCTCGCCGCCTGCCGCGGCGTGCTGGCCGACGAGAGCATCGCCTGGGACGCGGAGAAGCTGGAGGAAGCGTGCCGCGCCGAGGGTGAGCGCTTGGAGTTGAAGCCGAAGCTGCTGTTCCAGCCGTTGCGCGTGGCCGTGTGTGGCAACATGGTGTCGCCGCCTTTGTTCGAAAGCATTGAGCTTTTGCCGCGCGAGGACATACTGGCGCGCATCGACTACGTGACACATGAGGTGTTTGGTGGCTGAGTCGATGGCCGACATACCCGAGAACAGCACGCCCGGTGCCGGCGAGGCCGCTAGCCCTGAGCGTCCGCAGCGGATCGTGGTGCTGCGGGATTTCTGCACGCGCACGAAAGGTGCCGATTGTGAGCGGTGTGCGCTCGCCTGCCCGAAGGATGCCATTTCGTTCAGCGAGGACGGCATGCCCCTTATCGATGCCGATGCCTGCACGCGCTGCGGCATCTGCCTGGGAATTTGCGACACGTTCTCGTCCACGCGCGTGACCATGGCCGACCTGCACGGCCGCATGCGCCGTATCGCACTGCGCGGCGAGGACGTGGTGGTCACGTGCAAAGAAAACGTGTTCCCCGGCCTGGAGCCCGCCGCTAACGTGGTGGTGCTGCCGTGTTTGGCCTGCCTCTCGCCCGAGTTTTGGACGCTACTGTTGGCCGAGAATATTCCGGTGAAGGTGGCCGCCGATCTTTCCTACTGCGCCGACTGCGAGCGTGCGGGCGAGATGGGCGAGATGCTGGCAGCCCATGCCATCGAAACAGCCGAGACATGGAGTGGGCGCTCGGTGGGTGCGCTGGATGTCATTCCCGAAAAGGAAAACCTGCTGAAAGACTTGGCCGACCCGGCGGGCGTTGACAGGCGCAGCGCGTTCACGAACCTGGTGGGAGATGTGAGCGATATTGCCAGCGGCAAGCGCCGCCTACGCAACTCCGAAGTGCTGCAGGAATTCTACGAGCGCCGCGAGCGCTCGCGAGCCCTCGCGCGTCTGAACTTGGGCAACGGCATAGAGTTTAACGATTTCGTGCCCGAGGGTCGCACGCGCAAGACCTTGCAGCCGAAGCGCCGCCTTCTTCTGGAGGCGCTTGAGCGCGATCCTTCCCTTGCAAGCCGCATACCCCTTGTCATTTCCGAGACCGATTACGAGCAGTGCACTAACGCCCTTGCCTGCACGCAGGTGTGTCCGACAGGTGCGCGCTTCCCCAACCCGGGCGACGGGTCGCTTGCCTTTGATGCGCGCTACTGCATCGGGTGCGGCCTGTGCGTGGACGTGTGCCCCGAAGGCGCGGTTGAACTGGTGGAAACAACCGCCGAAGCACTGCTTTACGAGGACGAACCCACGCAGGAGTAAGTCTGCACATGACAAGGGGCTGTAACAAAAGTACCCTTTACAGGTCCTCCGTAGGGCAAGGGTTCTACCCTTGCCGCCCAACATGGCAAACTTGCAGGTCAGACGTAGTTGACGGCAAGGGCAGAGCCCTTGCCCTACGACCAACCTGGCCGGTAAGGAATTGTTGCAGCCCCTTGGTCGACGCACCAATAGCGGAGGGGGCCGGTTGCTGGTTTATGGTAAGATGGCCTCGTCCGCACGAGGCAAAGGAGCCTTCCTATGACCGATTCCGAGCGACCGAACCCTATCGCCACCGGCGCAGAAGCACCGGACGGGTCGAGTGGACCCGCAACACCACCGCCTTCACCTTACGAGCGCCCGCCGCTGCCTGGCGAGGCCTCTGACCAGCCGGTTTCTCCCTATCAGACGCCAACCTATCCCCCGCAGCAGCCGCAGACCCCGCCTTACGGCCAGGCTGCCTACTCGCCGCAGCCTCAGCAGCCGTATGGCCAGGCTGCTCCGCCGCAGCCGCAGCAGCCTGCGCAGCCCTATCCGGGTCAGCCGCCGTATCAGGGTGTCGGGCAACCTTACTACGGCATGGGCCAGCAGCCGCCCGTGCCACCCTATCCGCCACAGCCGCCCTACCCCGCTCCCCAGCCGCCTCAGAAGAAGAAAGTGTGGCCCTGGCTGTTGGGCGGATGCCTCGTGCTGCTGTTGTTGGGTATGGGCGGATGCGTGAGCTGCACGGCGTGCGCTGTGATGACTGACGTGGCGCAGAATCGCTACAGCGACAGCTACCGCAACTATGACAACTATTGGAACCCCTACGACAGCTTCGACGAGAACCTCGATAACCTTGACAACTACACCGACTCTTACACCCTTCGCTCGGCCGACGATGTCAGAAATTTCTTGAACTCAAACCTTGACCTTAACCTGTCGCTTGGCAAGGAGAAAGATGGTGCCTTCACGCCCGGCGTGCACGAGGTGGGTGCGAGCAAAGACCTCACTCCCGGTTTGTATTTCGTGGAGGGCAACCAAACCACTCAGAGCAACTTCTACGTGTTCGAGAAGGACAAGGACACGAACACCTTTGAGATGGACGATGCTGTGGTGTATATCGGCAACTACTTTGTCGAACTGGAAGAAGGCGATGTCTTTGCGTTTGACGCGCCTTCTGATCTGCGCGTACGTCCTCTTTCCGGCGCTGAATTTCACCCTGAATCTCCGTACAAAAGTGGGCTTTATCGCGTGGGCACCGACCTGCCGGCCGGAACCTACACCCTGGGCGTGCAGGACGACGCTCAGCCCAATAGCGACTATGAGCGCGCGGCGTACGTAATGAAGGATTTGGATTTCTCCGATGACTCCATCACCGAAACGAAGTACGTCATCCGCGGCGGCACCCAAACCGTCACCGTGAAAGACGGCGACTGGCTAGAGTTGTTCGCCGTCACAGCCACCCCTGCTTCGTAAGGACATCTATGCTTCCTGAAAACCCTACCCTTGATGAGATACAAGCCGTGTTCGCCGACGATCGTTTTGCCACACAGGCCGCGGGATGCCGTGTTGTGTCCGGCGAGCGCGGGCGCGCTGTGGCTGAGATGGAGCTCGCCGACGTGCACCGCAACGCCATGGGCAATGTCATGGGCGGCGCCATCTTCACGCTGGCCGACTTCGCACTGGCCATCTGCTGCAACATCGGCGAGGAACCCACCGTGTCGGTGGACTCGTCCATCAGCTTTCTGCGCACGACGAAGGGGACGAAACTCACCGCCGAGGCCGTATGTGACAAACCAGGCCGCCACCTGGCTTTCTATACAGTTGTAGTGAAGGATGACCTGGGCAAAGATATCGCCCGCATGACCGCCACCTGCTATCGCTAGCGAGCGTAGACTTCTTGCACGTGAGGCACGAACTGCTGGCAGCGCCTAGCAACTTGTCTCGTCAACGAGGTCGATAATTTCTTGCTGCGAATGCGCGTCAAGCTTGGCGTAGATGTGCTTCACGTGCGTCTTCACCGTGTTTTGGGAGATGACCAATTCCTGCGCGATGAAGGGCGCACTGCGGCCACGCGCGAGCATCTTGAGGATTTCGGTTTCGCGCACGGTGAGGCCGCCGGTGTGCGCCAGCGCCTCGCACGCGCACTCGATGGAAGCAGCCGTGTCGGCCGCAAGTGACACCTGCGGGGACGGCACCTCGGGCGATTCAACTGACTGCTGCGTTTCAGACGCTCTGGCAGAACGTGCCAAGTGCGCGTGCGCACGTGCTTCCCCTATCGGCGCCGCGGCATTCGCGAACGACTCTTCAAAGCTGAAGCGCCGCAGGCCCACCAGCGCGTACGCTACCAGCACAAACGCCACTGCCACGGCTACCATGTCGGGCACAAGGGGGTTCACCGCCGCAAACGAACTCGCAACCAGCCCCAGCACGAGCCCCGCCAGCATGCCGCACGCAAGCGCCAAGCGACCACCTGCCACCGTTACCAGCGCATGCGTAGGATAGCGCGCACCGCGCACCGCCAGCACAATCCACACCAGCAGGGCGAAGCATTCGGAACCGGCCGTGAGCAGCGTGTTCGACATATACACAAGCGCCACGCGCTCGCCGCTCGTAGTCTGGGCAATGAAGGGCACCACTAAAAGCCCGGCGAGCACGAGCAGCAGCCCAAAGTGGAACACAGCATCCGTGCGGCTGCGTGCAAAGCGCGACACCACAATTACAATGAGCAGCGCAGCCGCCACCGCCCAGAAGCTCACGCCGGCGCTTTCGCGCGTGCCAAACACCACAAACGCGGTATAGCCACACACCGCGCCCAGCGCAAACAGCACGGCACACACTAGCGGCAGGCGCGGTCGCAGTGAGCCATCCGTTGAAGCAACGTCCTCGCACAAAAAGGAAGCGAGCGCCGCGCGGCCAGCTTTTTGCGCACCAATAAAGGCCACCGCGAAGGTGAACACATAGAACCCGAACAGCGGCAAACGACCGAAGGGGGCCACGGAAAGCGCAGGCACCACCACAGCTGCCACGGCATAGACCAGCGCAAACGCACCCAGTACCAAGGTGAAACCAAGCTTCGGCTCCACCTTCGACAAGGTCAAGCTCACCATGACCACAACCCACGCTGTGCCGCAGGTGGCAAGCAACCACCCGACGAGGGACGCCGGTGTCGACTGCGTCACATATCCCCCGGCGACAAGCAGGGCGCCTACCACGAACAACCCCGCGGCACCTCCGGCCGCCGCAGGCCCACCAAGCGCAGCAGGACGCTTCCGCGACACGATGAGCAGCACCCCATACGCCACGACAGCGGCCAGAGCCGGCGCAAACCCCGCGTAGGAGGGATACGCGCCCGCCGAGGGGCCCACGAACAAATTGAGCGCGAGCGCATTGGACACGATGGCGACAAGCGCTATACCGCAGCGCAGCGGGAACCCGCCTGGCCCCTTCGTTGCCACCCTGCCTCCTTCACTCGCCGAAGTCACCTCAACCGGGCCGCACGCAGCAGCCCCGTCTTCTCCGTTCGACATTATAGGCAAAGCGAGCCGTGTCGCACCGCACGCCGTTTAATCCCTCGGCTTCCCCATATGCGCTGCGCTTCTTGGTGGCGGGTGCGAAAACCCCGCAAACGCCTGACGGTTTTACGCGTAGCCGTAGGGTTTGCGCAGGTAGATGAAGAAAAACGTCGTGAGTATGAGCGCACAGGTCTCGGCTACGATGATGGCGCTCCATACGCCGTCGATACCCCATATGATGGGCAGCAGCATGACGGTGGATGTTTCGAACACAAGCGTGCGCATGAAGCTGATGAGGGCCGACACCTTGCCGTTGTTGAGCGCCGTGAAGAACGCCGAGCCGTAGATATTGAAGCCCACCACCAAAAACGACACCGCATAGATGCGGAACCCGTGCAACGTCATATCGGCAAGCGCCGGGTCGTAGCCCACAAACACGTTCACCAGGGGACCCGCCAGCAACTGCGAGGCCGCAAGCATGGCCGCACCCGTGCCGCCTACTAATATAAGACTCTTGCGGAAAAGCCCCTTGAGTTCGCTTTCGTTTTTCGCGCCGTAGTGGAAACTCACCACCGGACCCGTGCCCATGGCGAAGCCAAAGAACACAGCCGTGAAGATGAAGTTCACGTACATGATGACGCCATACGCCGCCACGCCGTCCGCGCCCGCAATGAGCATGAGCTGGTAGTTATACAGCATGCTTACCACCGACGCCGCCACCTCGGTCATAAGTTCCGACGAGCCGTTTACGCAGGTGGCACCAAGTGCGCGGAAGTCTACAAGGGGACGGGTGAAGCGCAGGCGCGTAGTCTTGCTGCGCGCGAAGAACACGGTCGAGGCAATGGCTGCAAGCGCCTGGCCCGCCGCCGTCGCCAGCGCCGCACCAGCAATGCCCCACCCGAGCAAGGCAATGAACACGTAGTCAAGCACGATGTTCGTCACGCCCGCCGCCACCGTAACCACAAGCCCCATCTGCGGCTTCTCCGCCGCAATAAAGAAGCTGAGGAACACGTTTTGCACGATGAACAGCGGCAGGGCCACCACAAGAATGCGCCCGTACATGAGGCCCTGCTCCATGAGCGAGCCCTGCGCGCCGAGCGCGGCAAGTATTGGTTCGAGTGCGGCCACACCCACCAGGGCCAACACGATGCCAGCAGTTACCGCTGCCAGTGCGATGAAGCTGAACAGGCGGTTCGCCCGCACCTCGTCGCCTTCGCCCATCGTTTTCGCCACGAGGGCCGCACCACCCGTGCCCAGCATGAAGCCGACTGAACCCAGCCCCATGGCCAGCGGAAACACCAGGTTTACGGCCGCGAGCGCTTCCTTGCCGGCGAAGTTTGACACAAAGAGGCCGTCCACCACGCTGTAGATGGAGGTGAAAATCATCATGGCGATGGACGGCAGCGCGAAGCGCACCAGCCGCCCGTAGGTGAAGTGATCTGAGAGTTTGATAGCCATTACGCCTCGCCTCCTTTCGTAGTGGGCAGGGCCTCAAGTTCACTGCGAAACGCGTCCAAGTAGCGCCTTGAGAGGCACAGGAGCGTATCGCACTCCTTGGGCGTCAACGCGCCAAATGCAGCTTCCTCCGCCTTGACCACGGGGTGAATGCAGCGCGCGACCAGGGCATGGCCCGCCTTGGTCAGATGAAGGTGGGTACCACGCCCGCCTTCCGTCCGTAGCTCAAGCGCACCCGAGCGCACGAGCTGATGCACCGACGAGTTCACCGTCTGCTTCGACAGACCCGACGCCACACACACCTCCTTCTGCGAGCACCCATCGCCCAAGTCATCCAAGGCATACAGGATGTCAAACGCACTATCCGACAAGCCCATCCTCACGGCTACGTTGTGATAGAGCTCGTTTGAGAGCCGATACAAGTTGTTATATTCGCGGTTAGCACGCGCATTCCGTGCGTCCATTGAGGTGTCCTCCGCCATACGTCAGTCCGATTTCGTACCCAGCGGAGTATAAGTCTGATTTCGGACTAAGCAACCCCCCTCACGAAACACCCACGAGCCCAAGCGAAGCTGTTGTTTTCCTTCACTCCTTTGGCAAAGAAAGATCTAGACCTCAAGGCGCGCGAAGAAGGTGTGGGCGTTTTGGGAGAAGATTTTGTTGGCTAGGGGTTGTCCGAAGTGGTGAGCGAGAAGGTTGTGCAGGGTGTCCACGTGGTCGCAGGGGTCAAGCCAGGTGGGGACGTCGCAGCCGTCGTAGTCGCTGCCGAGGGCGAGAACGTCTTCGCCAGCTACCTCTAGTATATGATCGACGTGGCGCAGCATGTCGTCGGGCGTTGAATCAGCGTGAACGTCGGAAAGGAAGTCGCGGCAGAAGTTGAGGCCCACGATGCCACCACGGTCGGCAAGTTCACGCAACTGCCAGTCGGCAAGGTTGCGCGGATGGCCGCACACGGCACGCGCGTTTGAGTGCGAGGCGACGAAGGGACGCGTGGCAACGGCACATACATCTTTAAAGCCCTCGTCGTTCAGGTGCGACACGTCTACCGCGATGCCGCGACGTTCCAATTCGCGCACGATCACGCGGCCGAATGCGGTCAGGCCCTCCGTCGTGTCGTGGCCGCTCCCCAGCGCATTCGGGCCGTTCCACGTGAGCGTAACCATGCGCACGCCAGCCTCAGCGAGCGCATCAAGGCGCGCCTCGGCTGCGTCGTCATCTTCCAGAAACGATGCGCCTTCCACCGTGAATATGCCGGCCGTCTTGCCCGCCACCCACGCAGCCTCAACGTCACTCATCGTACGCACACGTGCCAGCCGATCGCCGCAACGCTCCAGCTCACGTTCCCACACGCGCCGCACGCGCTCGAGCAGACTCCACGCCGCATCGCCTCGCACCACATCCGGAATAAACGCCGCGAAACACTGACACCAAGCAAACCCAGCGGTGCGCGCAAGCGAGATATGTGCATCGTTATCGCCAAGCGTCGCCATACGCGCAGCAGGAATCCCCGCATCATGCTCAGCAAACCCACCCGGCACCGACGCATCCCCATAAAACGCCAACCGATCAAGCGTATCGCAATGCAGGTCAAACACACGCAACTTGTTCTCCGACACGTACCCGCCAACCTCCGCAGGCGCAGCCACAACCCCTAGGCGCGCCGCCTCTTCAGCCGCAAGGTCCTCAAGCATCAACAATCCCATTATGCTCGCTCCCCTTCCGTTTCCACTACGGGAGTCACTTTCTGTCCCGGCTTTTCGGCGGTGACGAGGAAGATCATGGCTATCATCAGGATGAAGCCTATCCAGTCGGCGCCGGAGAATGCGGTGCCGAGCCAGAGGGCGGAAAAGGCCGTGGCGCTCACGGGCTCGATGGCGCCAAGCAGGCTTCCCTGTACCGACCCCACGATGGACACGCCATGCAGGTAGAGCGCAAACGCCGCAAACGTACCCACTATAGCAATGATTGCAAGCACGGCGACACCCGCCACATCAAGATGCGGCAGCGCTGCCGGCTGGCCCCACGCCGCTCCTGCGAGCAACACAACCATCGCCGCCACGCCACCAACAAACATCCCCACGCCCGTCACTGCAAAGCTCCCCCAGCGTGCGAACAGGCGCTTCGGATACATAATATAGAACGCCACCGAAAGGCCATTCGCAATACCCCACATAAGGCCCGCAAGCGGCATAGAAAGCGCGCTGGGATCGCCTTGCGTCGCGATAAGCCACGTAGCCGCCAGCGCCGCCACGAGCCCCACCGCTTCGCGCGCTCGCGGCAACTTCCGCGCAAACAGGCAGGTGAACAGCATAACGAAGGCGATGCCCGTGCTCTGCAACACCGTAGCCGTGCCCGCGTTCGTATAACCAATGACCACGGCATAGGTGATCTGGCACAAAAACAACCCCACCGCGCCAAACACCACCAACTGAACTACCGAACTTCGATCCTTCAGCATAGCCGCCAACTGCGCGCGGCTGCGTACAGCCAGCACCAGCAAAAACAACACGCCCGCACCCAACATGCGCACCGCCGTAATGAACGAGGGCGTCATGTCGTAATTCCCCAACAAAAACTGAGCGCACGCCCCCGAGAACCCCCAG
>DSLMC04103__coassemble_371_pt1 | contig 44401 bp, 36 predicted proteins | sample DSLMC04103__metabat2_high_PE_001 | metagenome-assembled genome bin DSLMC04103
CAGGCGCCGCCATCGCGCCTTCCCCTTCGCTCTCTTCTTCCGGCAATTCATTCAGTCGGCGAATCGAGTCGCGGTAAACGTTCGTTTCCGTGGCCGCCGCTGGCAGGGGCGCGAAAGCGTCGATGAGCGGGAAAAAGCCCAGCACAAAGGCCGCAATCCAGTTCGCGGACTCGCCGGGCGCGCCGCCGAAGTAGCCGCCGGCCCACGCAAGCAGCAACACCGCCGCCGCGCCAAACACGGCCGTGGATGCCACATCGCGCCAGCGCGCGAAGCGGTTGAGCGAGCGGTCGAGGGCGCGCAGGGCGTCCTGCGAAGCGCGGTAGCGGTCGAGGTAATCCTGCCCGCGACCAGCGAAAATCCAGTCCGAAGCACCCAGTACGTTGTCGGTCAGCTCGCCGTACAAATTGTTCTTCAGCGCCTTGCGCCGCTCGATGCGCGCGCGGTTCGCCAGCACCGACACTAGCGGCACCAAGAACACCTCCACGCCCAGCACTAGCGCCAAAACGAGTGCGAACCAGGGCGAGAACAGGCCCAACACCACAATACCCAGCGCATAGACCAGAAGCGCCACCGCCACGGGGAACACCGTGCGCAAATACAGGTTCTGCAAATGCCCGATGTCCTCGGCCAGAAGTCCCAGGATGTCGCCCGTGCGGTGGCTGCGACGGAAGAATACAGCGTCGCGCTCCAGCGTGGCATACAGCTTCAGCCGCAGGCTTGAGGTCATGCGGAGCACCCAGTCGTGGCTGGTCAGGCGCTCAAGGTACTGCAGGATGGGCTTGCCAATGCCGAAGATGCGCACGAAAATGGTGGGCGCGTGAATCATGAGAATGCTTGCCGGCAGGGCAGCCGCCGCACTAATAAGGTAGCCCGAGGTTACCATGAGGCCGCTCGCGAACGCGAACGTGGCTACACCCAGCACCAGCGCCAATGCGAGCGCCTTGCGGTAGCGCTTGAAAAACGGCCTGACCCAGCGGTCGGTTTCGCGCTTGTTCTGGCTCATGCCGCGCCTCCTTCCAACCGCGCGGCAAGGCGCGCGAAGGCTCCCTGCGACGCGCGCAGTTCTTCCGGCGTTCCGCATTCAGCCACGCGCCCGTTCTCCATGACCACCACCAGATCCATGTTGTCAATCCAGTGTAGGCGGTGCGTGGCGAAGAACACGAGTCGGCCTTCCATCAGGGGCAACATGCGCTCCTTGAGTTCTTGTTCAGTCTCTATGTCCAGGTGAGCGGTGGGTTCGTCGAACAGCAGCACGCGCCGCGAGCGGTCGAGTAGCGCGCGGGCGAGTGCGATGCGTTGCGCCTGGCCGCCTGAGAGCGGCCGCGCCCCTTCGCCAATGCGCGTGTTAAGGCCTTCGGGCAACTCATCAACCAGCGCTTGCAGGCCTACCGTTTCCACGGCGTGCGCGATGTCTTCGTCGGAGGCGTCGGGCGTGTAAAAGGCCAGGTTATCGCGCAGGCTGGCGTGGAAGAGGTAGGGGTCCTGCGGGATGTAGACCACCTGGCGCTGCCATGCGGTCAGACGCAGGCTGCCCACGTCCTCGCCGTTGATGAGCACGCGCCCCTCATCAGGCGCGCAAAACCCGCCGAGCAGGTTCACGAGCGTGCTCTTCCCCGAACCGCTGGCACCGATGATGCCCACCTTCTGAAAGCCGTGCGCTTCCAGCGTGATGCCGTCGAGTGCCGTGAAGTCCGGGTAGGAGAAGGTGACGCTGTCAAGCGCCAGGCTGGCGTCTTCGCTCCAGGGGCGAACGGGGCGCTCATCAGGCGCATTGTCGGCCGTGGCGATGAGGGCTTGCAGCGAGATGAGCGCGTTTTTGCCGTCGAGCGAGGCGTGGTAGTCGGCTGCGAATTCGCGGATGGGGCGGAAGTATTCGGGCGCAATCACGAGCAGTGCCAGTGCGGGAAACAGCACCACCGAGCCATCTATCAGGCGCATTCCCAGCATAAACGCCACCGCCGCCACCGAGAGCGTGGCGAACAGGTCAAGCACGAGGCTGGAGAGGTTCGCCACCTTAAGCGTTTTCATGGTGGCCTCGCGGAAGCGCTCGCTCACCTCGAAAATGCTGGTGCCGTAGCGCTTGCTGATGCCGAACAGTTTCAGCGTGTCGATGCCGCGTAGCGTGTCGATGAAGTGGTTCGACATAATTTGGAACGTGCGGTGCTGCCGCGACGCCTTTTCCTTCGCCGTGTGGCCCATGATGATCATATATAAGATGATGAACGGGAAGGCCACAAACATAATGAGGCCCGACACCCAGTCAAGCGCCACCGCGGCCACCAGCAGAATGAGGGGGATTACGCCGATGCCGATGATTTTTGGCAGGATGAGCTTGAAGTAGGTTTCCACCTGGTCGACGCCCTCCAGTACGGCGGCGGTCACACTGCCGGTGCCATGCGTGCGCACGAGCCCGGCGTTCGTGGCGAAAATTTTGCGGAGCAGCTCCTGGCGCAGGGTGTCTGCTTGCGCGGCGGCATAGCGGTCGAGCAGGGCCGACTGTGCCGTGAGCACACCTTGGCGTCCAACGAAGCACACGAAGAAGATGGCGACGAGGGGGAGTTGGGCCACAACCTGCCCTCCCAGCCAGAGGTCGGTGAGGGCGGAGGCGAGCGCCCATGATTGCCCGAGCACCGCGCACGCTTGCAGCGCCGCGAGAACCGCGAGCAGCCCGAGGATGCCTTTGATCCCCGGAAGCGCGAAGATGGACTTGTCGATCATCTGCTTCCCCTTGCCATGTGAAGCGCGGGCGCGGCGCGCGGGTGAGTGGTTTCGTGGCAGCTAGTATAGCCCAGTCCGTGCGGTGTGCCGTGGTTGCGCTCCGGTAAATGTTACTTGCATAGTAGCATAAAAGAGACGGGTGGGGAAGATGGGGAAGGGATGGCGCGTGACGTGCTACCATGGTCGCCGACTGAAAGGAGGGCGCGATGCCGCTTGTGCATTTGGAGGGGACAGACCACCCGCATCTTGCGGTGTACTCGGGAGTGACCGACGCGCAGCTGCGCGAGAGTCCCGAGTACGCGAATGGCCTGTTCATAGGCGAGTCAGCCAAGGTGATTGACCGCGCACTGGCCGCGGGCGTGCGCCCGGTGTCGCTGTTTTTGGAAGAGAAGTGGCTTGCGCAGACGGGTCCGCTTATCGAGGGCTTGCTGGCGGATGACCCGGAGATTCCCGTGCTGGTGGCCACGCGTGAGCAGTTCCACGCCGTGACGGGCTACGAGGTGACGCGCGGCGCGCTGGCAGCCCTTGAACGGCCGCCGCTACCAAGCGTGGCTGACCTGTTGGTGGGCGCGCGCCGCGTAGCCGTGCTTGAGGATATTACGAACTATACCAACATAGGCGCGGCGTTTCGTTCGGCCGCGGCACTGGGGATTGATGCGGTGCTGGTCACGCCCTCGTGTCACGACCCGCTCTATCGCCGCGCGGCGCGCGTGTCCATGGGTACGGTGTTCCAGGTGCCGTGGACGCGCATCGGCTACGAGCGCGATTGGGCGCGCGAGGGTGTGCCGCTATTGCGTTCGCTCGGGTTCGCCACCGCCGCGCTTGCACTGGCCGATGATGCGCTGCCCCTCCACGACCCGCGGCTGCGTGCCTGTGAGAAGCTTGCGCTGGTGCTGGGCACCGAAGGTGACGGCCTTGCTGCTTCCACGGTTGCTGCCTGCGACTACGTCGTGCGTATCCCCATGGACCACGACGTCGATTCCTTAAACGTAGCCGCTGCGAGCGCCGTTGCCTTCTGGGAGCTGCGCACGAAGTGGCGCTAGCGGGTCGCGCAGTGCGGCATGGCGCGGCGTGGCATGCCGCCCCGACACCTCGGCATCCCTTACAAATCCAGCTCTGCGATGATGGCCTTCAGCGTGTCGGCGCTGGCGTGCAGGCGCGCGAGTTCGTCGTCCGAGAGCGGGGCGGGTACCTGGTATTCGATGCCATCCTTGCCCACGACGGCGGGCATGGAAAGTACCACATCGTGCAGGCCGTGGATGCCGTGCTGGTAGTTCGACACGGGCAGGATGGGCTTCTCGTCGCGCACGATGGCTTCGCAGATGCGCTTCACGGCCATGGCAATGCCGAAGTAGGTGGCCTTCTTTTTCGCGATGATTTCGTAGGCGCTGTTTTTTACGTCCTCAGCGATGCGCTGCATGGATTCCTCGTGCTCGAAGTGGCCGCGCAGTTCGCAGAAGTCGTTCACGGGGATGCCGGAGACGTTTGCCGTGCTCCAAACCGCAATTTCGCTGTCGCCGTGCTCGCCGATGATGCGCGCATGTACGTTGCGCGGATCCACGCCGAGGTGCTCGCCAAGGATGTACTTGAAGCGCGCGGAGTCGAGCACCGTGCCCGAGCCGATGACGCGGTTCTCCGGCAGGTCTGAGAGTTTCAGTGCCACGTAGGTGAGGATGTCCACCGGGTTCGACACCACCAGCAGGATGCCGCCGAAGTCGCGCTGTGCTATTTCGGGAATGATGGACTTGAAGATGCGTACGTTTTTGTGCACGAGGTCAAGCCGCGTTTCGCCCGGCTGCTGGTTTGCGCCCGCCGTCACAATGATGAGGACCGCATCCGCCGCGTCGTCGTAGCTACCTGCGTAGATGTTCATGGGACTGGCAAACGGCATGCCATGAGCGATATCAAGCGCTTCGCCCTCAGCGCGGTCGCGGTCAACATCCACCAGCACCATCTCAGTGAACAACCCACTCTGCATCAGCGCAAACGCCGTAGCCGATCCCACAAACCCACATCCAACAATAGCAACTTTTCTCTCATTAACTGATAAGCTCATAGAAAACCCCTCTCCACCCAAGTAGTAGAGGTCGAACCTACCCCAACCCGAGGAGCCCGTCAAGCGATGCAAGCGTTACCCGCACAAACAACGAAAGGCCCCGAAGGGCCTTTCGTTTTGAGTCAAAGGTGCCGCCTCCGCGGCGCCCTCCGAAGAGGGCAGATAAGGCTGAGCCTTTATTTTGACTCGCAGTGACATCTTGACTGGTATCAAGATGTACTCCATTCTAACAGGAACGTTGAGAAAGGGGAATATATGAATCTGCGCAACGTTGGGTCGTATTACATTGGTCTGGATATTGGAACCGCATCGGTGGGGTGGGCAGCAATCGATGACCAGGGAGATATCTGTCGCTTCAAAGGTAAACCTACCTGGGGAAGTCGGGTGTTTACCGAGGCGAGCCCCGCCGCCGAAACGCGCGTGCATCGCGGTCAGCGGCGTCGTTATGATCGGCGTCGCCAACGACTCGACTTGTTGCAAGGATTCTTCGCAGAGGAAATGGCGAATGTGGACCCGGAGTTTTTTATCCGCTTGAACCAAGCGCGTCTCTTGCCGGAAGATCGCGACCCCAACCATTCCAACTATCATCACCCTCTCTTTAACGACAGTGATTTTGCCGAAGCAGATTATTATCGGAAGTTCCCCACGATCTATCATCTGCGCAAGAAGCTGATCGAGTCGGACGAAAAAGCCGACATTCGGCTCGTGTATCTAGCGCTTCATAACATCGTGAAGCATCGCGGTAATTTCCTGTATCAGGACAACCCAAAGCTGAGCGCAACGAATGCCAACATGAAAGATGCAGCCGAAAAACTCTGCCAGGCACTAGAGGACTGGTGTGAAAACAACGACATCCAGTGTGCCTGCAATGCAGAAGCGCTTGCAAAGGCGCTGGGCGATGCATCCTTGCGTCCAGCCGAGAAGCGCGATCAGGCGGAAGCCGCGCTGGGTGTCGAAAAGGAGTACAAGAAACTGGCGAAAGCGGTTTCGGGCGCAGTGGTTGGATACACGGTTGACTTCGCGCATATCATGTTCGCTGAATCGGAGGCCAGCAAGTTTGCGCTTTCAAACGACGAGAAGGTTGAAGGCTACGCCTGCCCTGATGAGGGGCGTGACCTCTTTGAAGCGTTGCGCGCGGTATATTCCTCCTACGTGCTCATGGGTATTCTCAGTGAAGCGCAAGGAGAGATGCTGTCGTTTTGCAAGGTGAAGGAGTACGAACGCTATCACAGCGATCTTAAAACGCTCAAAGACCTCGTGCGTACCTATGGACCCGAATGCTATGACGAATTCTTCCGCGGGCCTTTCTATGAAGGAACCCATGACTATGACGCGAGCAAAGCCCAGGGTTACACCAAGTACAACCTGGGCACCAGTAAACTCTCCCACGAAGATTTCCTCAAGGAAGTGCGAAAGCTGCTTGAGCGCATCGGTGCCCAAGCGGACGAGCGTTATGCGGCTGTTCAGCGTGCGATTGACGCGGGTACATTCCTTCGCCGTCTCAAGACGAGTGACAACGGAACCATTCCCTATCAGCTTCATCTGGAAGAGATGAATGCCATCATCGAGCGGCAGGCAGCGTATTATTCTTTCCTTGCACAGGAGAAGGATAAACTTAATTCCTTGGTGACCTTTCGCATTCCATATTATGTGGGACCCCTTACGTTGAAAAATGCTGCGCGGGATGCACAGGATGCTACACGCTTTGCATGGTCGTCCCGATTGCCTGGTAAGGAGAATGAGCGCATCTACCCCTGGAACTGGGAAGAGGTCATCGATAAGGACCAAAGCGCTGAGGACTTCATCCGTCGTATGACCGGGACATGCACCTATTTGAAGGGCGAGCCGGTGCTAGCTCGTCGCTCGCTGACGTATGAGTTGTTTTGCGTTCTCAATGAGCTGAATGGGGCGCGTTATACTCAGGATGGAGACAAGAGCTACCGCTTCGATGCGGCGGATCGACTGGGCATTTTGGAAGACTTGTTCATGAGGCGAAAGCGTGTTACCTATGAGATGGTGGAGAAGTGGCTGGCGCAAAAGCATGGACCAGAAGGTGGCAAGTCGGCTGGGGGAGCTTACCACGTTTCAGGGGGTCAGGGAGAGGATGCGTTTGAGTCGCAACTTTCTTCTCACTTTGATTTTTGTAAGATTCTTGAGGTCGATGAACTGTCAGACGCTGATAGCGCTATGGCGGAAGACATTATTCTTTGGAATACGGTCTTTGAAGATCGTTCTATTTTGAAGCGCAAAATTAAACGTGTGTATGGGGAGCGCCTGAGTGATGCGCAGATTCGCAAGCTGTGCCAGAAGCGTTATACCGGGTGGGGGCGGCTTTCGAATGCGCTTTTGTGTGGATTGAGAAGTGATACCGACAATGGTCCTAAAACCATTATGGATATTTTGCTGGAAGGCGACCCGAACCATGCCAGGCGCATGGGGGCGGCCATGAACCTCATGGAAATACTGAGCGACGACGTGTTGGCGTTTAAGTCGAAAATCGACGAGCGCAATCTTGCCCGCGCGCTTGACGCGAGCAGTGGGTCGCTTGATGAGGTGACGGGGTCTCCGGCATTGCGTCGCGGTATCAATCAGGCTCTTCGAATTGTGGACGAGATTGTGCACCTTGCTGGAAAAGAACCCGCATGCATCTTCCTTGAGGTGACCCGCGACGAAAGCGCGCGCAACAAGGGTCGGCGAACCACAAGTCGATATAAGGCCTTGGGGGCGGCGCTTTCCAGCTTAAAGAGTCAGTACGCCGATGTGTACACTGAACTGAAAGACCGGGATCCGCGCGACCTCAATAATGAGCGATTGACCCTCTACTTCATGCAGTGCGGCAAATGCATGTACTCGGGAAAACCACTGGACATCAATAGCTTGCACTTGTATCAGGTGGATCATATTTTGCCGCAGTCTTATATCAAGGACGACAGTTTTGAAAATAAGGTGCTGGTGTATGCGGAAGAAAACCAACGCAAGCTCGATACGCTTTTGCTTGATCAGCACCTTATCAGTCGCATGCGCGGTTTCTGGCGTACGTTGCGCGACGCAGGGCTTATCGGCGAGAAGAAGTTCAACAATCTGACGCGCACAACGGTGAGCGACGAGCTTTTGAAAAAGTTTATCAATCGCCAACTTGTCGAGACGGGGCAGGTTGTCAAGCAGGTGCAGCAGCTTTTGCAGGTTCGCTATCCTGACGCCGAGGTACTGCCGGTCAAGGCAGGCATGTCTCACCAATTGCGAGAGGAATGTGGGTTAGCAAAGAGTCGTACGATCAATGATTTCCACCATGCACATGATGCCTATTTGGCTAGTCAGATAGGGCGATTCATTCGGTATCGCCATGGCGATGTGTACGCAGAGCCAGTGAAGATGGCGGCGGTGGTGAAGCGCTTCATTAAGCGGCAAGCCGAAGTATTCCGCAAGACGCGCGAATTGCCCGGATCGGCAGGATTTATTGTGTCGAGTTTCCTTACTCCAGGGTTCGACGTGGAAACGGGTGAGATATTCCGCGATGCATGGGATGCTGGTGCTGAGGTTGACCGTATCAGGCGCTGTTTCGACTACAAAGACTGCTTCATTTCGCATATGCCTGAGGAAACGCACGGGGCTTTTTGGGATGAGACCATATACTCGCCAAAAGCGGCAGGCAAAACGTTGAACCTCCCCTTGAAGAAAGGTCTTGACCCGCAGAAATATGGAAGTTACTCACGTGAGCAATTCGCCTACTTCTTCGTCTATGAAGCTTTGAAGCCGAAGAAGAATCAGCGTGTGCTTGAATTTGCGCCGGTTCCCGTGCGGGTTGCGTCTGCGCTTGCAAGCGATCCTCAGGCGTTGGAGACGTATGCGCGCGAGTTGGCGGAAGAGAGCGGCCTTGTGTTTCAGCGCATTCGTCGGCGTAAGGTGTACAAGTATCAGCAGATTATCCTTGGCGACTCTCGGCTCTATATCACGGGGAAAAAGGAAGTGCGCAATGCCCAGCAGCTGGCTTTCTCTCAGGAGGAAACCGAGTTGATTTGTCGCATTGAAGCTGGTGCTGCTTGTTCGGAGGATGAGCTGCTTGACTTATTCAGGTCAATTCAGGGGAAGTATGCGCATTATGCGCCTCGCTTGTTGCAGCAAATGCAAGTGATGAACCTGGAAGAGCCTTTCCGGAAGGCGAGCGAGGCTGATCGGCGTCGTGTATTGCTTTCGCTTGTGTCCATTGCTGGTGCACACGTGAATATGATTGATCTGTCGGCGGTTGGTGGTTCCAAATACGCAGGGTGTATGAACGTCACTTTCTCGAAGGAACTTTCTTCAGGCTCGATATACTTCGTGGACTCGTCGGTCACGGGAATGCTGGAAAGGCGGTATGAGATTGGCCTTTAGGACGGTGTTCATCGAGAGTCAATGCCGCTGCAGCTATCAAGGCGGTTACTTGGTGGTGCGCAAAACAGATGACACTGCGAAGATTCATTTGTCCGAAATATCTTCCATCATTCTGCAAAATACACAGGTGTATCTCAGTGCCTATCTGCTTTCTGAGCTGGCAAAATGCAAGATATCGCTCGTGGTGGCTGACGAAAAGTGCAACCCTATTGGGCAGTATCTTCCGCTCTATGGTGCACACAATGCAAGCAAACGCGTACAGGAGCAGCTGTCGTGGGGTGAGCCTATCAAAAAGCGGGTATGGCAGCACGTTGTGAAAGAGAAGATACGCCAACAGGCACGCGTGCTTGAGGAGAATGATCAGGCGGATGCGGCAAAGGCTTTGTATGTATGTAGGGATGAGGTGAAGTCGGGGGACACGACAAACCGGGAGGCGCATGCCGCGCGACAGTATTTTGCTGCGCTTTTCGGTCATGACTTTACTCGTGATGACAATGTTCCTACAAATGCCGCCCTGAATTACGGCTATGCCGTTCTGCTTTCTATGGTGAACCGGGAAATAGTTTCCCGAGGCTATTTGACGCAGTGCGGTATATGCCATCGGAGCGAATATAACCAGTTCAACTTCTCGTGCGACTTGATGGAGCCCTTTCGTCCTGTGGTTGATGGGCTCGTGTACAAATATGCTCAGGAGGTGTTCGACAAGGAAGTACGGCGCTTGTTGGGCGATTTGGGGAACCGTGTCGTGGCGTACAAAGGAGGTTCGTATCGCTTGCATTCGGTGGTGTCGTTGTATGTGCAAGACTGTCTTGCGGCCCTTAATAAATCTATGGTAGTGGCCGAGATTGAGGGCTTCGAGCAGTTATGAGCGTTCAAGAGAGGGTGCGGTTCATGAGGGTGTTCGTGTTTTTCGACTTGCCAGTTGATACGGCGGTGCAGCGAAAAGAATACCGCTTATTCCGCAAGCACCTCATCAAAGAGGGATTCCTTATGCTACAGGAATCAGTCTACGCCAAATTAGTGGTGAACGATGCGCAAGCTGGCGCGAGTATTAGCCGCCTGCGCCAGCATCGCCCACCATACGGATTGGTGCAAGTGCTCAAAGTAACCGAGAAGCAATTTGCGGCCATGGAGTTCATAACGGGCGAGCGGGAATCGTATGCCGAGGTGGATACCCTAGAGGGGTTCGTGGTGCTATGAACTTGTCATTGTCGGGTTTTTCTGAATCGCTTGCACTGGAGCGCGATGCGGTTTCGGTAGTGGAGATTCACAATCGCACGCTGTTTGCTCGCGTGTGCCAGTCTTTCTTTTCTGAGCTTGATGAAGCGGCGGTGGAGCCGTACGCACTGTGGGAAGGAGAGGAACGCCGTAGTTCGAGGAATTACTTCCTTTTTGTTTTCAATCCGTTTGAACTTCCATGGACGGAGCGAGCATTATTTGGCGAGGTTCTCGAACGGGTTGAGAACATGTTTCTGTCTGAGGATAAAGAGCGCCAGGAAATCGAGACCATGGGGCGAGCTTTATCAGATCGGGTTGCATCATTGGGTTTGCGCCTTAAATCAGATTATGCTTTTGAAGTACAATGGGATATGCGGAAGTATCTGAAGGCGTTCGATTTTGGCGTTGATATTGATCCTTCCGACTCGCTCCTTGACAACCTGATAAAGTTTTTGAAGTTTGCGTCTGATGCAGCATTCGCCAAGCAACTCGTTTTCGTGAATCTGAAGCAATTTTTAGAGGAAAACGAGCTGCAAGAGTTTTATCGGCAAGCAGTTTTTTCTGAATTGAAGGTGCTGTTGCTGGAGAATGTTCCTGATGATACAAGCTATGAGTATGAAAGAAAAATGTGTATTGACAAGGACTTTCTTCAATCATGAAGAGAGCCAGCCAGTCCGTTGTCTGTTCTTCCGCAGAAAGAATTTTGCCCCAACGGTTTTGGAGCAGTGACAAACTGACTGGTAGTCAAACTTGCGCAAGGCCGGCGCAACCAACACCGCGTTTTGGAGCAGTGACAAACTGACTGGTAGTCAAACCCAAGTCTTTGCGCGCTTCCTCTGTTCCATGTTTTGGAGCAGTGACAAACTGACTGGTAGTCAAACTGAAATCATCGTTGATTACAACCCCAACACGTTTTGGAGCAGTGACAAACTGACTGGTAGTCAAACACGGTAGGGCCATTTTTATAGCCGGAAGGAGTTTTGGAGCAGTGACAAACTGACTGGTAGTCAAACCTGGCCGTCGTTAAGAAACGCCTCAGCAAGGTTTTGGAGCAGTGACAAACTGACTGGTAGTCAAACTTATAAGGGTGTAGAGTTCCCGCGCGTCAAGTTTTGGAGCAGTGACAAACTGACTGGTAGTCAAACCCGTTGCCGATTTTCCGTGGGCGAAGATGTTTTGGAGCAGTGACAAACTGACTGGTAGTCAAACCAGTTGCCGGAAGACACCCGTGCCGTGCTGTTTTGGAGCAGTGACAAACTGACTGGTAGTCAAACAATTTCTGCGGTAAACTCCGTGATGGGCGGTTTTGGAGCAGTGACAAACTGACTGGTAGTCAAACTATTGAACTGCCGTTCGGTGATCAAATCTTGTTTTGGAGCAGTGACAAACTGACTGGTAGTCAAACTGAGCCGATCATGATCAACACGCCCTACTCGTTTTGGAGCAGTGACAAACTGACTGGTAGTCAAACTGATAGCGAAGGAGAATAACAATGACTGAGGTTTTGGAGCAGTGACAAACTGACTGGTAGTCAAACCCATAGGCCCCAGCCACAACGGAAAGCTTGTTTTGGAGCAGTGACAAACTGACTGGTAGTCAAACCGAACTTGGCGAAAACGCTGCGCATGCTCGTTTTGGAGCAGTGACAAACTGACTGGTAGTCAAACCGATCTACTAAACTATCAACCGACGACAACGTTTTGGAGCAGTGACAAACTGACTGGTAGTCAAACACCGAAGTTCGTCGGCCCAGAGTTGTTGCCGTTTTGGAGCAGTGACAAACTGACTGGTAGTCAAACATTGACCTGGTTGCCGGTAATATGCAGTTTGTTTTGGAGCAGTGACAAACTGACTGGTAGTCAAACGGTGCAGGCGTCCAACGCCGCCATCATTAAGTTTTGGAGCAGTGACAAACTGACTGGTAGTCAAACTCTAAGGCGTATACCTATAACTATTGCGTGGTTTTGGAGCAGTGACAAACTGACTGGTAGTCAAACCCACGTGGCCCCGCTCAACGAAGCAATTGCGTTTTGGAGCAGTGACAAACTGACTGGTAGTCAAACGGGAAATCGTACGAGGTGAATACCCCTATGTTTTGGAGCAGTGACAAACTGACTGGTAGTCAAACCTCAACCTATCCAACCGACTTATCGAACTGTTTTGGAGCAGTGACAAACTGACTGGTAGTCAAACCAACACCGGATACGGTACGAAGTCCTGCCGGTTTTGGAGCAGTGACAAACTGACTGGTAGTCAAACTTGACCACGTCGTAGCGGTGTTTCGAGCGCGTTTTGGAGCAGTGACAAACTGACTGGTAGTCAAACTCGTAGAAGGGCTGCTGACATTGCTCTTGGGTTTTGGAGCAGTGACAAACTGACTGGTAGTCAAACCGTTCACTCATGGGGTCACCCTTCGCACCAGTTTTGGAGCAGTGACAAACTGACTGGTAGTCAAACCTAATGTTCGCCCCACGGTCGCGTTTGAAGTTTTGGAGCAGTGACAAACTGACTGGTAGTCAAACAGCAGATTTTAAGCGTCAAAGAGGACGTCGTTTTGGAGCAGTGACAAACTGACTGGTAGTCAAACAGTAGGCAACCTCTGCATTAACGGTTTCGAGTTTTGGAGCAGTGACAAACTGACTGGTAGTCAAACGATGAGTGCAAACGAGTGGGAGGTTTTTCGGTTTTGGAGCAGTGACAAACTGACTGGTCTTGTGAGTTAGGAGTTGTGTATAATTCTGATATCATTTAAGCAGTGAAACTAATTGCTTGCTTTAATTTTTCACTCTTATGATTATAAGTTTTGAAGCAATGACAAACTGACTGGTAATTAAGAGAGTGAGCTGAAAAGGCTGTAGGGTTTCGTACCTTGCAGTCTTTTCTCATTTTCTGAGCATACTTTTCATTTGTCTAACGCTTGTTTTTAAATTAACAACAAACGAGTAGGTACTGCCTTCGAACGTCGTTTCCGCCCTGTGCTATGATGGCGGCACGATGTCGGGGGGAAGGACGCGCTTATGTTGGAGGCCGTTGACTTTACGCGGGAGCCTTTGCAGAAGAATGAGTATAAGCGTCGTCGAGATGCGCTCATGGAGCAGCTGGTGGTGTTGCAGCAAGAGGCGGTGAAGCAGGGCGTCGGCCTTGTTGTGCTGTTTGAAGGGTGGAACGGTGCGGGCAAGGGAAGCCGCATTTCCGACCTCATGTACAACCTGGACGCGCGTGCCACCAGCGTTTACGTCACTGAGGACCTCGATGTGGAAGCGGCTCGGTCCTTCGCGGGTGCGGCGCACGACGTCACGGGATTCTACCCGGTCATGCAGGAGTTTTGGCGCGCGCTTGGCCCGCGCGGCGCCATCACGTTCTACGACCGCGGCTGGTACACGGCCGCCACCCAGCACATGCTCTACAGCGAGTTCGGCGACCTTTCGCTGGCGGGAGTGCGCAACGCGGAAGACGGAGCCAGCGGCACGGGGAAGAACAAGGCGCACCACAAAACCGCCGTCGCCGCCGTTGAACAGGCGCGCGACGAGCGACATATCGACGTACTGCACCGCTACCTCACCTCGGCGGCCGACTTCGAGCAGCAACTGGTCGACGACGGCTACGTGGTGGTGAAATTCTTCGTCCACGTGGGGCAGGAGGCGCAGAAGAAGCGCCTTGAGCGCCTGCACAACGACCCGGCCACGCGCTGGCGCGTGAGCAAGGAAAAGCTGGCCAGCGTCAACAACTATACCCAGGCCTATCGCCTGTATGACCACCTTCTGGAAGGCAGTAACTTCTCCTATGCTCCCTGGCGCCTGATCAACGGCGAGGACAAGCGCGCGGCGAACCTGGCTATTGCCGAGACGCTGGTCGAGGCCATCAAAGGCGCGCTCTCCGCCCAGCCCGACCCGGACGCTGCTGCCGCGGCGGCAAAGGCGCAGGCAAACTCGGCCGGACTTCTGGTTGACACCCCCGCCGCCGAGCGCACGCCCGAACAAGAAGCCGCAATCCACGCCGCCGCCGAACGCGAGGCCGCCGAGGCGCACGCGCACGCCCCCCGTGCTTCTCGCTTCGTCGTGCAGGCCGAACGCCCGGTGCTCGACGAGGTGGATCACACCCTTGCGCTCGACCCCGAAACGTACAAATCCCAGCTCAAAGCCGAGCAGGCGCGTCTCAACAAGCTGGAAATGGAAATGTATCAGAAGCGCATTCCGCTCATGATCATGTACGAAGGCTGGGACGCCGCCGGCAAAGGCGGCAACATCAAGCGCGTGGCTCAGGCCCTCGACGCGCGCGCCTACACGGTGTTTCCCTCGCCGGCACCCACCAAGCCGGAACTTCTGCACCCGCACCTGTGGCGCTACTGGACGCGTCTGCCGAAGGCGGGTCACGTGGGCATTTACGACCGCAGTTGGTACGGGCGGGTGCTCGTTGAGCGTGTGGAAGGTTTCGCCACGCCGGCCGAGTGGGGCCGCGCCTACGACGAAATCAACGAGTTTGAGCGTGAACTGGTGCGTTGGGGCGCCATTCTGCTGAAATTCTGGGTGGACGTGAGCCCCGAAGAGCAGCTGCGTCGCTTTCACGACCGCGAGCAAGACCCGGCCAAGCAGTGGAAAATCACGGACGAAGATTGGCGCAATCGGGACAAGTATCCCCAGTACAAATCTGCCATTGAAGACATGTTCCGCCTGACGTCCACCCCGTTCGCTCCCTGGATTATTCTGGAGAGCGACGACAAGCGTTTTGCCCGGGTCAAAGCCCTCAAAATTATCAACGAGGCCCTTGAAGCGCGCTTGCGCGAAAAGTGAGTAAGCGTTACCATGTCAAGATAATTGGAAGCGAAACCGCATGCTTCGGCGTGCTTGAAAAAAGGGGTACCGAACATGGATTCATTATTCGGCGTTGTACCTATGTGGGCTGTGTGGGTCATTATTGCTATCATTGTCCTGATCATTGTGGTGTTCATTGCGAAAGGCTTTATTGACGAGATGAAGAAGAAGTAGCGCTGCTCGTACTGCTGCGTGAAATATGAGCGTTTTCACGGCATCGCGCCCCCATTTCGGGGGCGTTTGCTTATTATGGTAACGGTCTGAAAACGGCGGATGTCGCGCCCGCGCGCGGGTTGCCGATTCGCCCACTTGAAAGGGAGCAATGCCCGAGCAACGACCATACTCCGACGGACAAACGCCGCGTGGGCGTCACGCCGCGCAGCCCTCGCCAGCCGCTCAGGACCAGCGGCGCGTGAGCGCACAACGGCTGCCGGCTGCTCGCAGTGTGCGTGCTGGTCGCGCTGAACACGCTGGTCGTGCTGCCGCACAGCCAGTGCAGCGGGTTGCGTCCGCGGCGGAACAGGGCGGTTCGCAGGTGGTGGGGAATGCTGCTGGTCAATCGGTTCGCTCACGGGCAACGCAAGGGGCAGCACGTTCGCAGCGCGCTCCCAAGAAGGGCGGCCCCTGGCGCGTGGTGTTTTGGGTGGCTCTGGCGGTGTTGGTTGCGTCGCTCGTGGCGCTGGGCGTTATCGCGTTCAGCTATTGGCAGGGCCAAAACTCCTACAACCAGGTGGCCGATCAGGCCTTCGGGGCGCCAGACGACATTGCCGCCGCGCCGCTGTCTGAGCTCACGGTCGACTGGGATGCGCTCACGGCCATCAACCCCGACACGGTGGGGTGGATTTACGTGCCCGGCACCCCTATTAATTATCCCATCGTGCACACCACGGACGACGAGAAGTACCTCACGCATGACTTCCAGGGCTCGGAGGGGTGGATTGCCACGTTTGGCGCCATCTTCCTCGCTGCAGCGAACGCACCTGACTTCACGGACGCGAACAACATTATGTATGGCCACCACCTAAATGATGGTTCTATGTTCGCCGCCATCGCGGGCTTCGACGATCAGGTGCAGTTCGATGCCCATCGCACGGTGTACCTGCTCACGCCCAAAGCCACTTACCGCTTGCGCACGTTCGCGCTCGTGCACGTGGCAGCAAATGACCCGCTCGCGCAAACATCCTTCGCTGACGCGGCGGAGCAGACGGCCTACGTGCAGGACAAGATAGACCGTTCGGTGGTGCAGGTCTCAGACGTGCCGGCTGCTTCCGAACTTACCCGCACGTTCGCGCTCGCTACCTGCGATAACCTTCCCTCGGACGGACGCTACGTGCTGTACGCCTCCATCGAAGAGTCGTCGGGCGATGCCTCCGGTACCACGGTGAACCCGCTCGATGCCGACGCCATTGACGCTGCAGCCAAGGAGGCTGCCTAAGGAAGTTCGCCCAGGTGCACTTCGCAACGACAGGAACAGACGCTCAGGCGAGCGTGTTGGACGACAGCCCGGCTTCGATAGCTTTTCAGGGCGCAAGGAGTAGAAGATGACTGAAAGAATTACCGTTAACGCCGCGCAGACCGAAGACGGCCCTCATATGCCCAGCTGGATGGATGAGGACGCGCTTACGTATGCCCAGGCGGGCGTCGACACGGCCGAGGGAGCGCGCGCGGTCGATGCCATCAAGGGTGTCGTGCATGATACGTATCGCCCCGAGGTGGTGGGGGACATTGGCGGTTTCGGCGGCCTGTTCTCCGTGGCGGCGGCCAAGGACATGGCCGATCCGCTGCTGGTTTCTGGCACGGACGGCGTGGGTACGAAGCTCAAGGTGGCGCAGCTGGCCGGCAAGCACGACACGGTGGGCATCGACCTGGTGGCCATGTGCGCAAACGACATTCTGGCCACCGGCGCCGAGCCGCTGTTCTTCCTGGATTACGTGGCTGTGGGCAAGCTGAAAGCCGAGGCTGTGGCCGAAATTGTCGCCGGCATTGGCGAAGGTTGCAAGCAGGCGGGATGCGCGCTTATCGGCGGCGAGATGGCAGAACATCCCGGCGTCATGGACCCGGATGACTACGACCTATCCGGGTTCTGCGTGGGCCTGGTCGATCGGCCGCGCATGCTCGATCCGGAAAGCGTGCGCGAAGGCGACGTGCTGGTGGGCCTGGCTTCAAGCGGCCTCCATTCCAACGGCTACTCGCTGGCCCGCAAGGTGTGCGTGGAAGGAAAAACTCATTACGAGTTGCGCCTCGAGCGCGAGGAGCTGGGTGGCGCAAGCTTGCAGGAGGCGCTCCTTGCGCCCACGCGCATCTATGTGAAGCCCGTGCGCGCCGTGCTGGACGCATGTCCCGGGGCCGTGCGCGCGCTCGCGCATATCACGGGCGGTGGCATCTCTGAGAACCTCGACCGCGCCCTGCCGAAAACCTGCGACGCCCAGGTTGACCTGGGCACCTGGCCCGTGCCTGCCATCGCCACGTTCGTGTGCAATGCCGCGCATCTGGATGAGACGGAGGCGCTCAAGACGTTTAACATGGGCTTGGGCATGGTGCTCATTGTGGATCCCGCCCAGGTGGAAGCCGTAGAAGCCGCGCTCGCCGAAGCCGGTGAAACCACCTACCGCGTAGGTCGCATCACCAAGGGTACGGGCGCAGTGAGCTACACCAACGAAGGCAATTTGTACGGGTTTGAGGGGTAGACGCACGAAGCTGCGCGGATGGCGCGTGAGGGAGCCGAAAGGATTAGTATGACTGAACCGCTCAAGATTGGTGTACTGCTCTCGGGTAGTGGGACGAACTTGCAAGCCATTATCGATGCGGTACGCGATGACGGCTTGCCGGTGGATATCGTGCACGTAGTGTCGTCGCGCCCGGATGCGTACGGCATCGAGCGGGCGAAAGCGGCAGGCATCCCCACCACCGTGCTCAACCGCGAGGTATACGCCGATCCAGAGGCCGCCGACGCGCGCATCGTGGAGGCGCTGCGGGCTGCGGGCGCGATATACGTGGTTATGGCGGGCTACATGCGCAAGGTGACGCCGGTCATGCTGAACGCATTCCCTGATCGCGTGCTCAACCTGCATCCGGCACTGCTGCCGTCGTTCAAGGGCGCGCATGCTATCGCCGAGGCGTACGAAGCGGGCGTGAAAGTGACGGGCGTGACCGTGCATTTCGCGAACGAAGACTACGACAAGGGCCCCATCGTGGCGCAGCGCGCCGTTGAGGTGCAAGAGGGCTGGACGCTCGAAGAGCTGGAAGCCGCCATTCACGAGGTAGAACACGCGCTGTATCCCCAGGTCCTCCGCCTGGTTGCCGAAGGTCGCGTAACAGTAGGCGACGACCGCAAGGTGCATGTCGCGTAAAGCACAACAACAGCGAAGGAGCTGACGTATATGGTTAAGGAAACGCTCGAAGAGATTGTTGCCGACCTTAAGGCGGGCCGCACGCCAACTCTTTCGCCTGATGATTTCTCCTGCTTCTCGGCTGAGGCGCTTGAGGGTAATGAGCACGTGTCGCCTGCGTATCTGGAGGTTATTGCTGCCAGCCTTTCCGTGGCCGATGTCCCCACGTTTGAGCGGGCCCTGCGCGCGCTGGCCGAGGGCGACCTCGCGTGGCTCGGCTTCAAAATCGTCTACGACCCCGCCGAGGCCATCCGCAACACCGATAACGAGGTGACGAAGAAGTACGGCGACACCGGTTCGGCCGACGGGCAACCGCTCGTGTTCTTCTGCAACGACACCAAGGAGATCGTGTCCTCGCGGGAGCCGAGCCCGCGCGACACGTTCCAGATGAAGGACATTACGCGCGGCCCTTCGATGCACAACGAGCAGTTCGAGGGCCTCACCTGGCTCTCCGTGCCGCTGTTCGACCAGGTACACGTGTGGCTGCTCGGCGCGTCCGATGCGGCCAGCGAGGTGGCGGCGCTCGCGCACCACGTGGGCTTCGCCGTGACCGTGGTGGACTACGATACCGCTTACGTGAGCGAAGCGCGCTTCCCGAACGCCGAGCGCATCGTGCTGCCGGGCGGCAACTTCGACGCCCTTGACCAGCTGGAATGCAAGCCGGAAGACTACGTGTGCGTGCTGACGCGCGGCCACATGTTCGACCCTGAAGGCTGCGTGTGGGCCACGCGCCACCACGCGCACTACGTGGGCCTCATGGGCTGCAAGGGCAAGAACGACCGTGTGCGCGAACTCGTGTTGGCAAGTGGTGCCACCGAGGAAGACTGGGAACGCGTGAAGCGCCCCATCGGCCTCAAGTTCGGCGCAAAAACCCCCGCCGAACTGGCCATAGCCATCGTCGCCGAACTGGTAGACGTCCGCTACCGCCAGCGCTACAGCGAATCCGCCCGCGCGAAGCACGAACAAAGCCTGGGCCGCTAAAATGGAAGAAGGGGAGAACACGGGGGCTGAGCTGGAGGCCTTGGACGCGGCGAACGCTTCTGACGTGATGGGCGCTGCTGACGCGACGTGCGAGCCCGCCGCGTACGACGCCCTTGTCGTCATCGACGTGCAACAGGCGCTCGTGAACGCCCACCCGGCGAACGAGGAGCGATTCCTCGCGGCCGTGGCCTCGCTGGTCGATGCCGCACGCCGCTCGGGCGTGCCGGTGCTGCACGTCCGCCACGACGGCGGGCCAGGCGACGAGCTTGAACGCGGTTCTGATGGCTGGCGTGAGCATTCCGCCGTGGCGCCGCGCGCGAACGAAGCCATCATTAACAAGCGCTTCAACAGTGCATTCCGTCAAACGAACCTACACGAGCGCCTCCAAGCGCTCAGCGCTCATCGCCTCGTACTCTGCGGCATGCAAACGGAATTCTGCTTCGACGTGTCCGTGAAGGTGGCCTTCGAGCTTGGCTATGACGTAACCATCCCGCGCGAAGCCGTCACCACGTTCGACACCGACTTCGCCCCCGGCGACACACTCACCACCTACTTCGCCAATCACATCTGGCACAACCGCTACGCGCACGTGACGTGCGCGGATGACGTGGTGCGCGCGTTCGGGGAAGGCGCGCGATGAGTTCTTTGACGCTCACGAGCCCCGCGTTCGCGGAGGGCGGCCGGATTCCCGTCGAGCACACGCCGCTCGGGGCCGACTGGTCGCCCGAGCTGCGGCTCTCCGGCGTGGACCCGCGCGCGGCGTCCCTCGTCGTCACGTTCGACGACGCCTCGCATCCGCTGTTCCCGAACTACAACCACTGGGTGATCTGGAACGTTCCCGCGGCCGACGTCGTACCGGGGGCCGTGCCGCCGGGCGAGCGCGTCGCGTCACTCGGCGGCGCCGTGCAGGGGCGCGCCTACGGACGACATCGCTACAAGGGACCGAAGCCCCCGTTCCGCTCCGAGCACGTCTACACGTTCACTGTGTACGCGGTCGACTGCCTCGTCGATGTGCCGCCGAGCGGTCGCCGCGCCGACGTACTGCAAGCCATCGAGGGTCACGTCCTGCAGACGGCCACGCTGTCGGGAACGTTCCGGCGCCGGGACGTTCCGTCGTCCGACATCTGACGGAGAATCGGCCCGAACTGGCACGGACTCCCTTGTGCATGGGTTTCCGTGCTCAAAAACCGTACCCATGAAACGAGATCTGGGAAAACGATGGAAGCTGTTCGTGCGGTGGCTCGGTATATCGGCCAAATCCATACAAAAGACGCGATCTGCGCCGCGAAGTTGGATATTTCACGTTGCTCGTTACTGCTCTGCTGCTCGCCGATCCCTTCCCCGTGCGCGTTTGCGGAATACGCCCATGTCGCGCTGCTGCTCGGTGCGCGCAGATGGTACCATGATCGCGCAAAGGTCGGACGGCGCCGTCGTCCGGTCGAGAGACGAGAGGAAAGGATGTAAGGCCATATGAGCAATCCTAAGGTCAAGCGCGTGCTCGTGTCCGTGACGGACAAGACGGGCGTCGCGGACTTCGCCCGCGCACTCGTGGAGGAATTCGGCGCGGAGATCATCTCCACGGGAGGTACCGCCCGCGCGCTCAAAGACGCTGGCGTGCCCGTTACCCCCATCGACGACGTGACGCAGTTTCCCGAGATGATGGACGGGCGTGTGAAAACGCTGCACCCGCGCGTGCACGGCGGCCTTCTGGCCAAGCGCGACAACGCGGATCACATGACTCAGGCGGCTGAGCACGGCATCGAAATGATCGACATGGTGGTGGTGAACCTCTACGCCTTCGAGAAGACGGTGGAAAGCGGCGCCGACTTCGCCACGTGCATCGAGAACATCGACATCGGCGGTCCCAGCATGCTGCGCTCCGCTGCGAAGAACTTTGAGAGTGTGGCCGTGGTTACGCGCCCGGAAAGCTACGACGCCATCCTGGCCGAGATGCGTGCGAACGGCGGCGCCACTACGCGTGAGACGCGTGCGAAACTGGCGCTCGATGTGTTCCAGACCACGGCATCATATGACGGCGCCATTGCCGCCTGGATGGGCGCGCAGCTGGAAGGCGAAGGCGACGGGAAATTCCCTGCTGAGCGCACGGTTCGCCTGACCAAGGTACAGGATTTGCGCTACGGCGAGAACCCGCATCAGGCCGCCGCGTTCTATCGCCGCGACGACTACGCGAACGCTGAGCACTCGCTCGCGCACGCGAAGCAGCACCAGGGCAAGGAGCTGTCCTACAACAACTATCTCGATCTCGACGCTGCCTGGACGGCCGTCCGCGAGTTCGAGGGCCCGGCCTGTGTCATCGTGAAGCATCTCACACCCTGCGGCGTGTGCCAGGATGACGACCTCGTGGCCGCCTACCAGCGCGCCCACGCGTGCGACCCGGTGAGTGCCTACGGCGGCGTCATGGCGTTCAACCGCCCCGTGACCAGCGACGTTGTGGTAGCTATCTTCGAGAACAAGCAGTTTGTGGAAGCCATCGTGGCGCCCGAATTTGCGGGCGACGCGCTGGACATGTACAGTGCCAAGAAGAATGCGCGCCTCCTTTCCACCGGTGGCGTGAACCCGGCTGGTGGGGAAGTGGAGTACCGCTCCGTCGAAGGCGGCCTTTTGTGCCAGGACTCCGATGCTGTGGCAGAGGACACCTCGGCATTCACGGTGGCATCCAAGCGTCAGCCCACGCCGGAGGAAATGGAGCAGTTGCTGTTCGCCTGGAAGGCGTGCAAGTCGGTGAAGTCGAACGCTATCCTTATTGCTAAGGATTACGCGACCGTGGGCGTGGGAGGCGGCCAGCCCAACCGCGTGAACTCCGCTCGCATCGCCGTGGAGCAGGCAGGAGAAAAGGCCGAAGGTGCCGTGGCAGCCTCCGATGCCTTCTTCCCGTTCCGCGATGGCTTTGACGCGCTCGCTCAAGCGGGCGTGACCGCCGTCATCGAGCCCGGCGGCTCCATCCGCGACGAGGAAGTTATCGCCGCCGCCGATGAGCAGAACGTGGCTCTGGTGTTTACGGGTCACCGTCATTTCCGTCACTAAATGGGGTTTCGGCGGCTGCGGCCGCCGAAACCCCCTGTCATCCTGAGCGCCGCCAGGCGCGTAGTCGCGACGCGAAGCTAGTCCCGCAGGGGAAGGATCCCGAGCGGCGATAGCAGGAAGTCTTCCAGCTGACACCACACGGGATCCTTTTCCTTGGGGACTAGCGCCGCGTTGTGACTACTCTTCGCCATCCCGCGAATCTCGAGCACCAGAGCATCCTTTGCTGGCTTACAACGCCAACCTGGGGCTCTCAACCTACCAATCCTCTCTCTCGTTTGTGGATGTTCTTTGACGGCATGGCAACGGGGTGGGGGTGTCAAACGTGCGGGACGTTGCTTTCCCGTAAAGTGGCCTCATGAAGAAATCTGAAGCGCTTAAGATACTGGGGTTGTCTGACGGGGCGACCGATGATGAGGTGAAACGGGCTCACCGTAAGTTGGTTATTGCGCATCACCCCGACAAGTTTCCGCTTGGTTCCAAAGAACACACCGACGCCGAGGAACTCACCAAGCGCATCAATGAGGCGCGCGACGTGCTGCTCAATCGCTCGTGGACACCCGAGTTCGATCCGCGCCGCGACGCGCGGCCCTATGCGAACCCGTATGCGCATCCCACCTATTCTGGCACCGGAGCCGGGCGTCCAGCGGGGCAGAGCGGTAACACCCCGCCTGACCCCTTTGCTGGTTGGCCGTTTGGTCAGGGACGCACCACTACCTATGTATGGACGTCGTGGGATGGCGTGCACACGGCGGGTGAGGGCGGTCGCTCGGCAGGTGTGGGCGCGAATCCCTTCGAAGGGTTCGACCCCTTCGCGCCGTTCTATGCCGCACAGCCGCAGCGCACGCCGGCCGAGGTGCTGGCCGAATCCGAGCGCAACCTTAAAGCAGAAGTGACTCGTGTGGCCGCGAAGGCGGCCGTCCTCGTGCTGCTGGCCGTGCTCGGCTCAGCGCCTACGGGCTTGTTTCTCTACGTAATGGCCTCGGTGATCCTTGGCCTTTGGAAACGTGTGGGATCGTGCCTGATTGGACTTTTGGTGCCGCTTGCTGTGGTGGGCATTCCTTTTGTATTCCTTATTGCCCCTCGTCAGGGAGGCGTGACGGTGGCTTTGGCCGTGGCGTTCTTTATTGCGCTTGCCTTCGACGTGTCGAACCTGCGCACCAGTATTGCCACCTGGCGCGCCGCGAAGCAGGCGGCCGGCAAGGCGACGAAGTAGTCCTCCTGCCCCGCGCGCACCATCGCGCCGCGCTCGCACCCCTCGCATGCCGCCCGCCCGCCTTACCCTCGCGCCGCGCGCCAACCTCATCTCTCCCGTGCGCCCACCTCACCCGCGCCTCCATCGCGCATCCACGGGCTCATGCTATACTTACCGCTTTGTATCTACAGGTCGCGGGAAGGGGTCGGTTGAAGAAGGCGCTGCTGCTCGTCATTGGCATTGTGGCGGTGTGCTTCCTCATCGCGAACGCAGACTACCTGGCGAGCTTTCTCGATACCCTCCAAACCGGCGCGCTCGTGCCGATTATCGTGTCGTGCGTACTCATGCTCGCGCGCCATCTCGTGCAGGCGGCGTCCTACGACGCAGCGTTCGAGGCCGTCGGCCATAAAACCGGCTTCTGGCACAACGTCGTGCTCATCTTCTCGCTGGTGTTCATCAACACGTTTTGCCTGTTCTCGGGCGCGACCGGTGTCGCGTTCATCATCGACGATGCGCACCGCTCGGGCGCCAACGCGGGCCAAGCCACCTCTGGCGCCATCCTTTCGCAAATCGGCTACTTCGCGGCCATCCTTGTCATCTCGGTCATCGGCTTTCTGACCATGCTCATCTCGGGCTCCATGAATACGCTGTTCCTCGTGGGGGGTCTCGCGCTCGCGGGCGTGCTCATTATCCTGTCGGGCCTGTTCATGGTGGGTTATCGCAAGCCGCGCATCCTGTTCCGCGTGTTTCTGGTTATTGAGTCGCTGCTGAACAAACTTATTGGCCTGGTGAAGAAGCACCTCAAGCTAGGCTGGGGTCGCAAAACGGCCAGCTCGTTCATCTCGTCGGCCACCATTTTGGCGAAGAATCCGCAGGGTACGCTCATCACCGTGGCCTACGCGTCGTTCTCGGCCATTCTCAATATGGCGTGCCTTGTGGCCATTGGCTACGCGTTCGGCTTTCAAGACGTGGCACCGCTCGTGGCGGCCTTCGCGGTGGCGGCCATCTCGGTCATCTTAAGCCCCACGCCGCAAGGGGTGGGCGTGGTGGAGGCGGCCATTGCGGCTATCCTTACGGCGCACGGGTGCTCGCTCGCCACGGCCACGGCCATTGCGCTGGTGTATCGCGGCATCATGTTCTGGATGCCGTTCTGCATTGGTGCGGTGCTGCTGTCGCAATCCGGCTTCTTCGCGGACAAGAAAACGCCCACCGACGAGCAGCGCAGCAAGGATATCGGGTGGATTGCCGGTACGTTGGTGCTGGTGGTGGGCGCGGTAAACCTGGGTATGGCGCTCATTCCACAAACCTTCGAGCCGTTCACGATGCTCACCTCGTGGGTGAACATCGGCGGGTTGCTCATAGGCCCGGCGCTCATCGGCGGCAGCGTGCTTCTGATGGTGCTGGCTGTGGGCCTTATCCTGCGGTTCCGCACCGCCTGGGCGCTCACGATAGGCGTGTTGGTGCTGGTGGCAGGCGCGGAATTCCTCTACGTAAACACGTGGCAGGTGGCGCTTGCGGCGGTGGCACTGGCGGTATGGCTCTTCTGGAAGCGCGCCGCATTCGACCGCCCACTCACGTTCGGTCGCACCACCCTGCGCCCGAACGACGACCCAACCGCAACAACTTGGGAACAGCGTGCCGAAAAGGGAGCCCTCATCAAGCAACAGGTTGAGGGCGAGAGTATACTTTCCGGAGAGGACTTCGAGAAGGAGGAACAACCGTCATGATCGTGCTCGACGAGCCCTATGTGTCCGAACCCTTGATTGACTGGCTGGAGGCGTCGGGCCATCCCGTGCTTGATAACGCCGTGTCTCGCCGCATCGCCGAGTGCGGCCACGGTCTCACTCTCGTGGATGCCGCTGAAGCTACGCGTCGCATCGACGCAGGTGAGCGTGTGTATACGAACTCCGAAAACGCGCTTGCGTGGATCGTTGAGAACGCAAGCAACGCGGGCCTCGTGCGCGCCATCGAGCTCTTCAAGGACAAGGCGGCCATGCGCCGCGCGCTGGCGGGCCTCGACCCCGACCTGTTCTTCAAGACCTGCTCCATCGACGAACTCTTCAAGCTGGACTTCGAGCACCTGCCCCTGCCCTTTGTGCTCAAGCCTTCCGTGGGCTTTTGCAGTGTGGGTGTGTACGCCATCCACAGCCGCGAGGACTGGGAGCGCGCGCTGGCTGATATTCAGAAAAACGCCTCGTCATGGCACGATAGGTATCCTGAAAGCGTCATCGGCTCCGGGTCGTTCATCCTGGAAGGCTACCTGGAGGGCACCGAGTACGCGCTCGACGCCTACTTTGATGAAAACGGCGCGGCACACGTGCTGAACGTGCTGCGTCACGACTTTTCCTCGCCCGAGGACACCTCGGATCGTATGTATGTGACGAGCGCCGCCATCGTGCGCGAAAACGGTCCGGCCTTCGCCGCGTGGCTCGACCGCGTAAATGCGCTGGTGGGTGCCCGCAATTTCCCTGTGCACGTGGAGGTGCGCGTGCACGACGGGCATGTGAGCCCCATCGAGTTTAACCCGCTGCGCTTCGCAGGCTTAGGTGGCACCGACGTGAGCTACTACGCCTACGGATTCCGCACGTACCAGGCATTTCTCGAAAACGACGCGCCCGACTTCGACGTGGCCTTCGCCGGAAAGGACGACAAGCTGTACACCATGTCGCTGCTGAACCCCCCGCGCGATGCCACCGGCGATGAGCGCTTCGACTACGACGACTTCCGTGCGCGCTTCTCGCATGTGCTGGAATTGCGCCCGTTCGACGCGCGCCGCGTAGGCAGCTACGGCTTCCTGTTCCTGGAAACCGACCCCTCAACGAAGGCTGAGCTGGACTTCCTGCAGAACTCCGACCTGAAGGAGTTCCTCCGTTAGGCGCGGGGGAGTACAGGCGCGGGCGATGAAACGGGACGGAGGCAGGTCATGAAGCTGAATGTGCGCAACCTGCTGATAGGTCTCGTGATTGTGATTGTACTGGCGGTAGTGCTGCTGCGCGGCGATCAGTTGGTGGAGTTGATTGAAACCATAAAGAAGGGCGCGGCCATTCCGCTGGTAGCGGCGCTCTGTACTCAGCTGGGGAAATACTTCGCGCAAAGTTTCGCCTACTCGTTTGCCTTTGAGGCGGTGGACGAGCACATGGACCCGCGCAGCACGCTACCGCTCGTGTTCGGCACATTCTTCATGAACACCATTGCGCCTTCGCTCAGCCTGGCGGGCACCACGCTGGTGGTGGACGACGCACGGCGGCGCGGCATTGCACCTGGTAAAGCTACCAGTGCGGCGCTGCTCATGCAGATTACCGTGGACACGGGGTTCGCCACCATCATGCTCATAGGCTTTGCCATCCTCGCGTTCACGGTGGGGCTCTCGCCGCTCTGGTTTTTGTTGGGGTTGCTGGTGATTGCGCTGGTGGCGGCCATGGTGCTGGTACTGGTGCTGGGTCGCAAGCGGCCGGCGCTTGTGTTGCGGGTGCTGCGTCCCATCGAGCGGCTGGTTGACCGCATCCGCGCCCGCTTCAAGAAAGGCCCGCTCGACCCGTGGGTGGAGCGTACGGTGTGCTCGTTCTCGGATGCGGCGGGGCTTATCGCGCACAATCCGAAGGCTACGGCCAAGACGTTCGGCTGCTCCATTGTGGCCTCGTCGTGCGAACTCGCGTGTTTTACGCTGGTGGGCGTGGGCTTCGGCGTGACCGTGCCTGAGGCGCTCATCTGCGGATACGTGGTGGCCACCCTGTTTGCCATGATCTCCATCACGCCGCAGGGCGTGGGTGTGGTGGAAGCGGCCGTGGTGGTGGCGTTCACGTCGTTCGGCGTGTCAAGCGCGGCTGGCCTCTCCATTGCGCTCGTGTACCGCGGCATCGTGTTCTGGATGCCGTTTCTCATTGGGGCCATCCTCATCCAAACCACCAAAACCTTTAAGCACGAAGCGAAGAAAAGCGTGCGTGCGCAGCACAAAAACGACCGCCTGCGCGGTGTAGAAGGCCAGGCCAAGCGCCTCGATGCCGTAAAGGAAGACCCCGTGATTCCCGCGAAGCGCCCCAAGCCCGAAGAGGCCCCGCGAAAGCGCTGATCAGGCCCAAGCGCAGCGCGCCCCGCACGCGTCACGCCCCCCCCTCTCGCACACGCTGCGGTGCACATTCCACCACCCCGCGCCGTCACCACCCGCAAAAACCCCACTTATGAAGTGGGGTTTTCGGCCCTCAAATAAGAGTCTACTGACGGTTTCCGCCTTAGCGAAGTGCTCGCATGCTATAGAATAGTGAGATGGTGTAGTTATGAGGGGCGGCGGATGCCTTCGAAAGGGGAGACATGAAGCGAAGCAAACTGAGGGGCGCAGTAGCGGCACTGGCCGTTGCGGGAGTGCTTGTCTGCGGAGGCTGTGCGTCCGCGCAGCAGGGTGCGCCGGAATCTTCCGCATCCCCGCTCGATCCGTCGGACCCCGTTCAGGTGGAATTGTGGACGTACTACAACGGAACGCAGCAGACGGCGTTTGAAGACCTGGTGAAAGAGTTCAATGCCAGCCGTGGCAAGGATCTGGGCGTGGTGGTGACCAGTTCAAGTCAAGGTGGCGTGAACGATCTGGCACAAGCCGTCACCGATTCCGCACAGGAACTCGTGGGCTCCGCCGCCATGCCCGATGCCTTCCTGTCGTATTCGGACACCGCGTCGGTCATTGATAGCATGGGGAAGGTGGCCGACGTGTCGAGCTACCTGACCGATGACGAAAAAGTCCAGTACGTTGACAGCTTCCTCGCCGAGGGCGACCTCTCAGGCGACGGCGGCCTTAAGGTGTTCCCCGTGGGCAAGTCAACCGAAACGCTGCAGATCAACCTCACCGATTGGCAGAAGTTTGCCGATGCCACGGGCTCTCAGCTGGAAGAGCTCTCCACGGTGGAAGGCATCACCACCGTTGCGCAGCGCTACTACGAATGGACCGACGCGCAAACGCCGGACGTGGCGAACGACGGCCGGCCGTTCTTCGGGCGTGATGCTATGGCGAATTACCTCATTTGCGGTTCGCGCCAGCTCGGTCACGATATCTTCAACATCGAAGGTGGCGAATGCACGCTTGACCTGGATCGCGCTACGATCAAAAAGCTTTGGGATAACTACTACGTGCCCATGGTGCAGGGATGGTTTTCGGCCGAGGGCAAGTTCCGCTCCGATGCCGTGAAGACGGGCGGCTTGCTGTGCTATGTGGGGTCGTCCTCGTCAGTGGTGTATTTCCCCACAACGGTGACGGTGGATGATGAGACCAGCTACCCCATTGAGCTGGCCGCGCTGGAAAACCCCACCTTCGAAGGCGGTACGGCTTGCGCGCCTCAGCAGGGCGCGGGCTTTGTGGTAACCAAGTCTGACGAGCGCAAAGAGACGGCGTGTGTCGAGTTCCTCAAGTGGTTCACCGACAAGGAGCAAAACACGGCGTTTTCCATCAACGCCGGGTACGTGCCGGTGAAGAAGGATGCCCTCACACTTGAGAACTTGCAGGCCGCAGCCGAGGCGGAAGGCGCTTCCCAGAATTACTTGGCGAACCTGCCTGCTACGTTGGATACCATCGAGGCGGGTGTGTACGCGAATCAGCCGTTCAAGGGCGGTGTCGAGGCACGCGCTCTGCTTGAAAAAGCGCTGTCCAACAAAGCTATCGCCGACCGCGCAGCCGTCGTAGCTGCCATTGAGGCTGGCACCGCACCCGCAGAGGCCATAGCGCCGTATCTTGAAGAGTCGGTGCTTGACGCGTGGCTTGCCGACGTGACGGAGCAGTTACAGGCGGTCGTCGCCTAGCGCGTATGCGCACGGGCGCACGAAACCGGGAAGGCGGCACGGCTTGAACAAGGGCTTGCAGGCAAGGGGGCGACGCGGCAAGCGACGCGGACTAACGTTCCGCGCTCTTGTGGTGGTGCCGTTTTGCGTTGCGCTTGCCATCCAAGGCGTGGTGTGCACTCTTGTGCTCACGCAGAGTGCCACGCTTGAGCAGATGGAAGCCGATGCATACGATCTGTTTTCCGAGCGGGTTATCAGTCGCGCGGGGTATCTCGAAAACGACATGATCTTCCGCTGGTCGAATTTTGACTCGGTGTTGGATGACGTGAGCGAGCGTATTGATGACGTGCTGGTGCAAGCAGGCGCGACTCCCTCCGCGCTGACGGCGGGATCCGAAACAGCACTGACGGTGATTGATAGAACGTCAGAAGATTTACTGCAGCTGGCGCGCCGCGCCGAGGTGGATGGCGTCTACCTGGTGTTGGGCGATGGCTCGCGGGAAAACGAAGAGCTTCCGGCATTCTATGTGCGCGACTCAAACCCCAAGGTAGATGTGGCGAATGGGTCCGACTTGCTGTTGGCGGCGTGCCCCATCAGCGTGGGGAGGCGCTTGGACATTGCGCTTGACAGCCAGTGGTCGGCGGCGTTTCCCTTGGCGCCCGAAGGCGAAGAGCAGAGTGCGTTTTTTTACCAGCCGCTGCGCGCGGCTGAGCAGTATCCCAACGCCGATCCGAACGATTTGGGCTACTGGGGCCGTCCGGTTGACCTGGGCTGGACCGGCACGCAGTCCATCACCTACAGCAAGCCCGTGAAGAATGCGGCGGGGGATGTGGTGGGCGTGTTCGGCGTGGAAGTGCGCCTCGACCGTGTGGCATCGTTCTTCCCGTATCGCGACTTGAACGAGGAAGGCAACGGGTCCTACCTTCTTACCATCACGAACGAGGACGGCGGCTTCGCGCGCGATGGCGGCGCGGTGCCGCTGGTGGGACGCCCGCGCTTTTACGATGTGCTAACGGCTACCGGCGCGTCTCAAAGCCTGTATGTGGACAATGAATCGTTTGAAGCCGTTGTCGATGACAAGGGCCGCATGGCAGTGGAGCCGACGGATCGCGACGCGGTGCCGCGTGCGAGTGCTGCGTCTGCGGAAATCAAGCTGTATGACAGCACCTCGCCGTTCGCCTCGGAGCATTGGGCGCTCGTGGGCCTTGAGCGTGAGGCGGACCTCTTCTCCGCGTCGCGCTCGCTGTCGGAGAATCTGCTGAAGGTGCTGGGTGCCTCGTTCGCCATAGGCCTGGTCATAGCCATTATTACGGCGTGGGTGTCGTCGTCGCGCTTGCGCAACCTCATGCAGGAGGTGCGTGCCGCCAGTCCCGATCAGCCGATTGCCTTTACGTCCACGGGCATTGTGGAAGTGGATGAACTTTCCGAGTCCATTGAGCTGTTGGGTACCGAGGTGGCCACCGCCGCCTCGCGCCTGTCGCAAATTCTCAAGCTGTCCGACCGCTCCATCGCGGCGTTCGAATGCAACTTGGATGCGGGCACTGCCTCCTTCACCGATGGTTTCTTCGACACGCTTGAGGCGGTGTTGGGGCGTGAAACGGTGAGGGAAGTGGAAGCGCACGCTGTAGGTGGCGGTACGGCGGGCGGCGGTTCTTTGCCGCTGGCTGAGTTCAAACACACGATGGAGTTGTTGGCGGATCGCTTTGAGCGCGAAGCGGACTTCCGCTGGCTGGTGTCGGATGCCGAGGGGCGGCGCTGGGTGCGCCTCGTCACCATGGAAAGCAACGACCACACACGCCAGTTCGGCTTAGTGGAAGACGTGACCGACGAAATTGCCACGCGCCGCCGCATCGAGCACGAGCGCGACCACGACGTGCTGACGGGCCTTTCCAACCGCCGCGCGTTCGAGCAGACCGTCACCGATCGCTTGGCGGACAATCCGCCGGCGTTTGGTGCCATGCTGATGCTTGACCTGGATAATCTTAAGTACATCAACGACACGTACGGACACGATTGGGGCGACCATTACATCAAGGCCGCTGCGTCGGTCATTGAGCGCTCGTTTGCAGACGAAGGCTACTGCGCGCGCATTTCAGGCGACGAGTTTTTGGTGTTCGTCGACCGCTGCGCCGACATCGACGAGGCGTGGACGCTGTTTGACGAGTTCATGCGCTCGCTCGACACCAGCGTGCTGGAAGCGCCCGACGGTGCGGTGCTGAAGGTACGCGCCTCGGTGGGCGTGGCGTTCTATCCTGAAGACGCTACCGATTTCGCCCACCTGCGCGAGTTCGCCGACTTCGCCATGTATGAGGCGAAGAACCGGCGCAAGGGTGCGCTTCTGCGCTTCGACCGCAAGAGCCACGAGGAAGGCGCATTCATCCTCAACAACAAGGAAGACCTGAACCGCCTGCTGGACGAAAACCTGGTCAACTACTATTTCCAGCCCATCGTGGACACGGGTGCGGGTGAAGTGGTGGCCTACGAGGCGCTCATGCGTCCGCGGTTGGAGTCCATCGCCACGCCTGATCGCGTGCTCATGCTGGCACGCTCGCAGTCGAAACTCTACCGGGTGGAGCGCCTCACGTTCTTCGGCGCACTGCAGGAGTACAGCCACCACGCGTGCGCCGGCGACACCACACTGTTTGTGAACAGCATCGCCACGCAGCGCCTGTCGTCCGACGACGAGGTAGAGCTGCAAAAACGGTTCGGCCCCCTGCTCCGGCGCCTGGTGATTGAGATTACGGAGACGGAGTACAGTCGCGAAATGGCGCTCTATAAGGAGGGCCTGGCGAAGCGCTGGGGTGCGCGATTGGCTATTGACGATTTCGGTAGCGGCTACAACGGCGAGACGGCGCTGTTGGACTATCGGGTTGATTTCGTGAAGCTGGACATGGGCATTGTGCGCGACATTGATACCATGAAGGATCATCGCGATATCGCCAGCAATCTTATACACTATGCGCACGACCGCGGCATTCGCGTCATCGCGGAAGGCGTGGAAACCGAGGCCGAGTTGGCGGTGGTCATTGAACTGGGGGCGGACTACGTGCAGGGCTACCTGGTGGGGAAGCCCGCGGCGCAGCCCGCGGGTGTGCCCGATGAAGTGCGCGACCTCATTCGCCGTCTGTCGGGCGCGCGGTAGAGCCTCAGGGCTTCGGGGTCCCCTTGCCTCGCTGCCGGGGCGGCCGCATAACAACTTGAACAAGGAGGAATTCCATGGGTCTAACCGACCTTCTTGCTATTCGCGTGGTGTCGGCAAGCGCCAAGCGCGTGGAAGCAACCATGCCCATCACGCCTGACGTGCTGCAACCGTTTGGCTTCGTGCATGGTGGCGCCACCCTTGCGCTGTTGGAGACGGCGGCGAGCGCGGGAGCTACCTTCGAGGTTGACCTTGAGCGCGAGCGCCCGTTCGGCGTGGATGTGCAGGTGCGCCACCGCAAGCCGGGGTGTGAGGGCATGCTTCGCGCCGTGGCTGAGTTGGAGCGCGAAGAGCCCTCGCGCGCGGGTGGGGTCAAGCAGTTCTGGAACGTTGCCGCCTACGACGACGAGGGCGATGTAGTATCCGAAGGCGTCATCATGGCGAAGATTGTGCCGCTTGCACGTTTGGCGGAGAAGGAACGCGAGCGCAACCAGGCCCGTTAGCGTGCCATGGGCAGCGTGACTACGGCCACGGTGCCGTGCGGCTCGTTCGCCTCAAGCGTAATAGTGCCGCCGTGGGCTTCCACGATGTTCTGCGCGAGGGAAAGCCCCAGGCCGTGGCCGCCTGTCCTGCGACCGCGAGCCTTGTCGGCGCGATAGAACCGCTCGAAGGCGTGCGCGCGATCCTCCGCGTCAATCCCGCAGCCAGTGTCCGCCACGTGCAGCGCCCACTTCGCGCCTTTTACCTGGGCGCTCAGACGTATGACGTCGTCGGCTTCGGTGTACTTGAGCGCGTTGTCCACGAGGATGCCCAGCAGCTGGCGCAGCTTATCGGCATCAGCGTGCACCATAAGGTCGCTGTCCACGTCCACTTCAATTCGCTTGTCCTGGAGCGCGGCGAAATCCTCGTAGGCACTGGCGGTTTCGCGCAGAAATGCACCCACGTTTACCTCCGCGTACGTGAGTGACGTGCGCCCGGCGTCACTGAGCGAGAGTGTCATGAGGTCATCCACCAGGCGCGCAAGGCGCTTCGTTTCCGACGCAATCACGTTCACGTCTTCGAACCTATCAACAATGCGGCTTTCGGGGTGGTCAAGCAGCAACTCGCTGGTGGTTTGAATCACGGCAAGGGGCGTGCGCAACTCGTGCGAGGCGTTCTGCACGAATTCCGTCTGCGCACGCCAGTTCTCCACGATGGGCTTGAGCGTGCGCCGCGACAGCAGGTAGCCGGCCGCCGCCGACACGAGCGCCGCCACGGCCAAATACGCGGCAAGCATGCGCGTAAATCCATCGAGAATAGCCAGTTCAGAGTCCACATTCACGAGCACCTGCACGTACGCGGAGCTTCCATTGTCTGCCAGTCGGTACGTGATGCCGCGGTAGGTATGCCCGCCGGCTGCCGTTTGGTAAATGTGGTCGAGGTCGCCCGCATCAAAGGGGATAGCGCGCAGGAAGGCGGGGTAGGAGGCGTACAGGCCCACGGTGTCTACCAGCTCGCCGTTTGCGTCGCGCACAAGCGTGATGAACTGCGGGTCAACGTCTACGATGCTCTTTTGCAGGGAGTACGACAGGTCGTCCACTTCGGTTTCGTCGGGCGTGGTGGCGCTGGTGTTGTCGGGCACGATGGCGGCAGACCCGCTCGGTTCGGTCTCAAACGTGAGCAGGTTTCCGTCCGCCTGAAGCGAGCGCAGCGTTTCGTCGGCTGTTTGAAAGATGCTCGCGCTCAGCATGGAGTAAATTCCAACTCCCAACAGCGCAAACAGCAGCGTGAATACGAGGAACAACAGCGCCGTTTGCTTCGCTAGCTCACGGCGAATAAGGGTGCGCTCACTCATGATCGTCCTCGCTGAACAGGTACCCTGCACCGCGAATGGTGGTGATGTAGCGGTCGTAGCCCGACGGGGCAAGCGCCTTACGCAGCGCGCTCACGTACACCTCCACCACGTTTGAGGACGTGTCGGACATGAATCCCCAAATCTTGTCGAACAGCCGCTCCTTCGAAATGAGGCTGCCACGGTGGCTGACCAGGTATTCCAGTACGTCGTACTGCTTGCCCTTGAGCGTAAGCGGCTCGCCCGCAAGCGTGGCCTGCTTGGTTTGGGTGTGCAGCACGAGGTCTTTGAAGGTAATGGTGGACACGTCGCGCCGACCCGTGGCGCGACGCAGGATGGCCTCAATGCGCGCAAGCAACTCGTCGCGGTCGAAGGGCTTGGTGAGGTAGTCATCCGCGCCGGTACGCAGGCCGTGTAGCTTGTCAGCCGTGGTGCCTTTCGCGGTGAGCATGAGCACAGGGGTGTTCACGCCGTGCGCCCGCAGCGCCTCAAGCACCGAGAACCCGTCGCGTTCGGGCAGCATCACATCAAGCACCACGAGGTCATACACATCCTGCGCGGCGTAGAAGAGGCCCTCTTCGCCGTCGAAGGCCTGATCGATGTCATAGGTGGAGCCAAGCGTGCGGGCGAGCGCGCTCGAAAGAAGGCGATCATCCTCCACGATCAGCAGTTTCATGACCCTCCGTCCGTCTTTCGCCCCATTCTAGCACGCCCAACCTTAACGCTTCCTGAAACGGAACCGTGCGACCGTTTTGACAATCTCCCTCGCAGTTCAGGAAGTTTTAAGGTGGCCTTCGCTAGACTGGCCGCCGGCAAAGCAAAACAGCGTGGCATGGAGGCTGCGCACGAAAGGAGCGAACATGAAAGCGAAGGGATTCAAGATTGTTGTCGGCGTGCTGGTTGTGGTGATCCTCGTGTTGGGTGGTTTGCTGGTGGCCAAGAACCTCGGCGTGGGCGCGAGCGACGCAACGACGCAGGGCGGCAAGGAGATTCCCGCCGGTGCGGTGGCCGACGACCCCTCGTTGCCGCTGCCGCCGGACGGCGCGACCGAGGTGCTCGAACCCGGCGACGAGGCCGCGAACTAACCGGCCTTGTTGTTGTCCTCGAAAGGAGCGTCACCTATGAAAAGCACCCTCGGAAAAGTCCTCGTCATCGCTGCATTGGTAGCCGTTGCGGGCGGTCTGGCCACGTGGCTCGCCTTGGGCGATGACCTCGCGCACGCCTTCTCCAGTCCCGCCGAAGAAGCGCCGCCGCTCACGACCCCCGTCACCCGCGGGTCCGTTCAAAAAACGGTCACGGGCGCGGGCGAAGTGAAGCCGCTTTCCACCGAGAAGCTGAAGCCCGCCGACAGCTGGCACTGGCTCGAATCGTTCGACGCCCCGCTCAATAAGCGCGTGGCCGCGGGCACCACGCTGGTCACCTACGCGAACGGCGAAACGTGGACCGCGCCGTTTGACCTGGTGGTGACCTCCTACACCCTGCCCGAGAAAAACAAGGGTGCGGTCACGAAGGACAACCACTTCATCGAAGTGAAGCGCATCGACTCGGTGAACATTGTGCTGGCCGCTTCCGAAACCGACCTCGCCTCCCTGGCGGAAGGCCAGCCGGTGCGTGTCACGATGGGCGCCGATGAAACACGGCACTACGACGGTACCATCTCCAACATCAACGAGGTGGGCACGTACGGCGCGACGGGCTCCACGTTCACGGTGACGGTGCAGGTGCCGAACGACGGCAGCATCAAGCTGGGCATGTCTGCGAACCTTTTCATCACGGTGGCTGAGGCAACCGACGTGCTTACCGTTCCCGTGAGTGCCGTCAGTGGCGCGGGCGATGCCAAGTTCGTGAGCGTGTACAAGGATGGCGCTCTCGCCCAGGTGCCTGTGACCACCGGCATTTCCGACGGCACCACGGTTGAAGTGTCCGGCGATATGCTGCACGAAGGCGACGCCGTGGTGCTCAACGAGGCAGGTGGCGAAGCGGGCGGCGCAGCAGCAGACGCCGGTGCCGCGTCCTCCGTGTCCATCGTGATGTCGTAACAAGACGGGAGCGCACGCATGATCCGTTTGAAACGCGTCGGCAAGACCTATGAGCTGGGCGGGGAGACCATCCATGCCCTTTCACGGGTCAACTTCGACATACATTCCGGCGATTTTATTGCCATTGTGGGGCCGTCCGGTTCGGGCAAATCCACGCTCATGAATATCCTCGGGCTGCTTGATGTGCCTGATGAGGGCACGTATCTGCTCGACGGCCAAGACGTGGGCCAGCTGCCCGACAACCGTCTGGCCGCCATCCGCAACGAAAAGATTGGCTTCGTGTTCCAAAGCTTCAACCTGTTGGGCAAACTGACGGCGCTCGAAAACGTGAAGCTGCCGCTGGCCTACGCCGGCGTGCGCACGAAGGAGGCCGACGCTCGGGCGCGCACGCTGCTGGCGCAGGTGGGCCTCGAAGGCCACGAGCATCATCTGCCGAACCAGCTGTCCGGCGGCCAGCAGCAACGCGTGGCCATCGCGCGGGCGCTCGTGTGCAAGCCCGAGATCATCTTGGCTGATGAGCCTACCGGTGCGCTCGATTCGCGCACCGGCGTGGAAATCATGGAGCTGTTCAAGCGCCTGCACGCCGAGGGGCAAACCGTGGTGCTGATCACCCACAACCCGGAGCTCGCCGACGAGGCCGACCGTGTGATTCGCATCGCCGATGGCCTCGTGGAAGAAGTGGAAAGGGGTCATCATGCGGCTTAGCCACCTCGTGCGTACGGCAGTGCGCGCTGTGTTTCAAAACGGGCTGCGAACGGCGCTTACCATGCTGGGACTTATTATTGGTATCTCGTCGGTCATCATTTTGGTGGGCATCGGCGATGGCTCAAACCAGCAGGTGCAGGCCAAGATGAAAGAACTCGGCGGCGACGCGCTGTCGACCTACGTCTACCAGGGAAAACTGAGCTACGACGATCTGGCCGCCCTTGGCCAGTTGGAATCTCTCGACGGCGCGGCTCCGTCCAAGCTATTTTCCAAGAAGCTCTCGGCGGGCAAGGCGGTGTCCAACAAGGCGTTTATCGAGGCCACCGATGAGCACTATCTGCACGTGCGCAACCTGAAACTGCTCGCCGGGCGCAACCTCAGTGCCGTCGACCGCGAAAACAAAAGCAAGGTAATCGTGATTGGTACCGACGTGGCCACCGAACTCTTCGGCAGCACTGACATCGTGGGCCGCACGGTCAAGCTTGACGGCGACGAGTTCACCGTGGTGGGCGTGCTGCAAAACCAGGGTGAGTCCATGGGTCTGAACACCGGCAGCGTGGCGCTTGTGCCGTTCTCCACCGCGGTGGGCATGGGGGCGGGTGCCGACGTGGATTCGTTCTACGCGAAGGCGCGCGGCCAGGAGCGCATCGACGAGGCGAAGGCCGCCATCGGCTCCTACCTGGGCGGCGAGGCCGGCATCGCACCGGGCATGTTCGACGTCACCTCGCAAGACGAAATGCTGCGCGCCGGTAACGACATCGACGACACCATGACGCTGCTGCTGGCAGGCATCGCCGCCATCTCGCTCGTGGTGGCGGGCATCGGCGTGATGAACGTCATGCTGGTGTCGGTGACGGAGCGCACGCGCGAAATTGGCATCAAGAAGGCCCTCGGCGCGCGTCGCATGGACATCCTGGCGCAGTTCCTCCTGGAGGCGCTTATTATGAGCATCGTCGGCGGCGCGGTGGGTATCGGCGCCGGCATCGCGCTCGGCCTGCTGCTGAACACGGTGGGCCTCACGTTCGTCGTGTCGTGGAACGCTGTCTGGGCCGCCGTGGCCGCCAGCACCGCCATCGGCCTCGCCTTCGGCATCTTCCCCGCCCACCGAGCCTCCCGCAAAAACCCCATCGACGCGCTGCGGGCAGAGTAGGGGAAGCAACGCGCCCCCATCTTTCCATACCTACCAAGCACTCAAACAAAACGCCGCCCTCCAACAAAAAGGGCGGCGTTCTCTTAGTAAAGAAGCGCTCGTTTACTATGGTCGGTTGTTGCGCTCTAGTTTAATTCGAGGCAATGAGTTCGTTGTCGATAGCGCGTCGGACAAAGTCAGATCGTGTGCCGCCCTGCTGGCTGGTTACCCTCTTCATTGCTACTACGCGGGAGTGGGGTACCTTCACCACAATGGTGTCCATCTTTTCATCGTAGAGTTTTGGGCGCCCTTTGACAATTTCGCCGAACTCCATATGCGACCAGTTCTCGGACTCATACTCAGCAGCGCGCTCGTCCAGCTCTTCAGCTGTTATGCCAAACTTATTATGCACATCGTTGCTCATCGCTTACTCCTTCCCAGCCCAAGTTCCCTTTTAGCATTCTCCGTCGGGGGAGTATACGCATGGTAAATCAACCAATCGCCTTCCGCATTTCGTAGAGCCACCAACTCAAGAGATCGACCCTTAGAATCGTAGCCTATAGCCAAATACTCGTCGGGGTTCTTGTCCAGCCGTGCCCTACTACAAATACAGTGTTCCCACGCGTGCGCCGCGTCCTCTTTCGAGATTTCAGCGTGCCTTGCTGGCACTCTGTCGTCAACATAGACGATATTCACGTCGCCTCCCAGGATAGTTACAAAACAATATTACAAAAATATAATACCACCGTAAAATGTGTAATGTAAGAGTGTGATCACCGCCTCATCCATACCTTCACCAGGCTGTAACCACTCTACCTACATCTAACTCGGCTGGCTAAGAAAAGGTAAGAATATGGTGGCTTTGAGCTTGAAGATGCGATGGATGCGAAAATGTCGGGGTAATTTCTTTTGCTTTTCTATTCGTTGTGCTATTATATCCGTCGCTGCTTAACGCAGTACTTCGGGTTGTGGCTCAGCTTGGTAGAGCGCTGCGTTCGGGACGCAGAGGCCGCAGGTTCAAATCCTGTCAACCCGACCACGAATAATCAGGTCAGCCACACACGGCTGACCTTTTTTGTATCTTAATGGTTCAATTGGTAAGCCTTCGCGATTCGTGTCTTTTGTTTTTGTCAGCCCCGCGTTTTCGGGGGATTGAGGCTTGTTTTCCCGGTTCGGTAATGCTATTTTTGTTAGCGCTCCCGTCCAGGGGGCAATGGGGAATTCAGGTTCCACATTACGGAGCTGAAAGGGATGTAGCTTTTGAAGGGCATCCCTTTTTTGCATAGCAATATGCTACTCTGACAGGGTCAGAGTAGGCGGAGCGCTCAGACGGGGTTTGCTTCGCACGACAAGCTTGGAGGAATGTATGAAAATCCTGGGTATGGGCATGCCGGAGCTGCTTATCATCCTGGCGGTCATCCTGCTTATCTTCGGGCCGAAGAACCTCCCGAAGCTCGGTAGCGCCCTCGGCAAGACCGTGAAGAACCTGCGCGACGGCATGGGTGGCGGCGAGAAGGCCATCGAAGAAGCCGAGGATGAGGAAGAAATCGTCGAAGAGGTCGAGGAAGAGAAGCCTGTCCGCAAGACAGTTGCCAAGAAGACCACGACGGCCGCCAAGAAGAAGGCTGAATAGCTCGACGGTAGCGAACCGGTTCGCGGTGTGCGTCGACGGCTCGGCCGGGCGCACGCCGCTTTTTTGTATTCCTTCGGCACGACCGAAAAATCAGTTCAAAATAAAGTTAAGTCGCACGCTCAACAACCGGGCGTGCCTGTTGTATGTGGACGGGTGAGCACAATGGCAAGCGATAATTTCATCCTCACGCAAGAGGGTAAGGACAAGCTAGAGGAAGAGCTCCATTTCCTCGAGACGGAGAAGCGCGCCGAAATTGGCGAGCGCATCAAGGTGGCGCGCGAGTTCGGCGACATCTCGGAGAACTCCGAGTACGACGACGCGAAGAACGAGCAGGGCATGATGGAGGCGCGCATCGCCGAGATCAGCCGCATCCTGTCTGAGGCGACCGTGGTCAACACGCCGAAGCGCTCCAGTAAGGTGAACATCGGCTCCACGGTGACCGTGGACATGGGCGGCAAAGAGCGCGTGTTCACCATTGTGGGTGGCGCCGAGAGCGACGCCGCCGCTGGCAAGATTTCGAACGAGTCTCCGGTGGGCGCCGCGCTGCTGGGCCACAAGAAGGGCGACAAAGTGGAGACGACAGGCCCCACCGGCCGCGACATCTCCATGGTCATCGTCAAAATCGAGCACTAAGGCTCCCATTACGCCAACCTGCGAGTTTGAGGACAACCTATGAGCGATACCCCCGAGCAGACTGAGCACGTCATCGAAGACGACCCCATTGCGGTGCGCCGCGCTAAGCGTGAGGCGCTCATGGCGGCGGGTAAGGACCCGTACGGCCACGCGTTCAAGTATTCGCACCATCTGGCTGATCTGGCCGAACAGTATGCGAACCTGGAAGACGGCGCGTCCACCGAGGACGAAGTGCAGGTGGCGGGCCGTGTGATGGCCAAGCGCGACCAGGGCAAGCTGGCCTTCCTTGAGCTGCGCGACTCCACGGGCGACATGCAGCTGTTCTGTCGCATCAACGCGCTGGGCGAAGACGCCTTCGCGGAATTGAAAGCCCTCGACGTGGGCGACTGGATTGGCGTGCACGGCACCATGATGCGCACGAAGCGCGGACAGCTGTCCGTGGCTGTGACATCGTTTGAGCTGCTGAGCAAGTCGCTGCGCCCGCTGCCTGAGAAGTTCCACGGCCTAGCGGACAAAGAGACGCGCTATCGCCAGCGCTACGTCGACCTGGTCATGAACCCCGAGGTCAAAAACACCTTCGAGAAGCGCTTCAAGATTGTGGCGGCTATCCGTCGCTACATGGAGGACCAGGGCTTCTACGAGGTGGAAACGCCGTTTTTGCATCCCATTCTGGGCGGCGCGAACGCCAAGCCGTTCACGACGCACTTCAACGCGCTCGACCGCGACTACTTCCTGCGCATCGCCACCGAGTTGCCGCTCAAGCGCCTCTTGGTGGGTGGGTTTGAGAAGGTGTTCGAAATCGGCCGTCAGTTCCGCAACGAGGGCATGGACCCGTACCATAACCCCGAGTTCACCACGATGGAAGCCTACCAGGCGTTTTCCGACCTTGAGGGCATGATGGAGCTCACGCAGGGCTACATCCAGGCGGCGGCGCTGGCCGCCTGCGGAACGCTCCAGATCACCTACCAGGGGCAGGACATCGACCTGTCCGGCGAGTGGCCGCGCAAGTCCATGGCCGAACTGGCGAGCGCCGGCGCGGGCGAGGACGTCAGCTTCGAGCGCACGCGCGAGGAATTGGTGGCCATCCTGGAGAAGAACGGCGGCCACGCCGAGGACGCGTGGGGCAAGGGCAAGCTGATCGCCGAGATCTTCGAGGCCGTGGCCGAAGAGAAACTCATCCAACCCACGTTCGTGATTGACCACCCGCTTGAGGTGTCGCCGCTGGCCAAGAAGAAGGCGGGCGATCCGAACTTTACCGAGCGCTTCGAGCTGTTCATCTGCGGACATGAGTACGCCAACGCCTTCGGCGAGTTGAACGACCCGGTCGATCAGGCCGAGCGCTTCCAGGCGCAGGTGGATGCCAAGAACTCGGGCGACGATGAGGCCATGGGCTACGACGAAGACTACGTGCGCGCGCTTGAGTACGGCATGCCGCCTGCGGGCGGTGTGGGTGTGGGCATCGACCGCCTGGTCATGCTGCTCACCGACGCGCCGTCCATCCGCGATGTGCTGCTGTTCCCGCACATGCGCGACGAAGTCCCAGTGGGCGGGCGTTCGCGCCCGGCCGCGGCGGCTACTCCCGCAGCGGCGGCCGCTCCCGAGCCCATCGACTTCTCGAAGGTGGTCATCGAGCCCCTGTTCGAAGACGAGGTGGACTTCGACACGTTCAGCAAGTCGGACTTCCGCGCTGTGAAGGTGAAGGAGTGCATCGCCGTGCCGAAGAGCAAGAAACTGTTGCAGTTCACGCTCGACGACGGCACAGGCACCGACCGCACCATCCTCTCCGGCATCCACGCGTACTACGAGCCGGAAGAGCTGGTGGGCCGCACGCTTATCGCCATCACCAACTTGCCGCCGCGCAAGATGATGGGTGTGGACTCGTGCGGCATGATTATCAGTGCCATCCACGAGGAACCCGGCGAGAACGGCGAGCCCGAGGAGCGCCTCAACCTGCTCATGGTAGACGACCGCATCCCCGCAGGAGCGAAGCTGTACTAATATAAGTAGGTACGCAGCGTTATCCAGGAGGCTGTCCGTGCGTTGATGCCGGGCGGCCTCCTTGTACGTGAGGGCCCGAGGTTTCAGTTCCTCGTCAGAAATGAGCACGTTCGGTCTCATCCGGCCGCTCGTACGCGGGCTGGGGGAGGTCGTGATACGATGGTCGCCGTTGTTGCCAAGGGCTCAAGTTATGGAGCGAGCGTGTGCGGCCTGCTTTGCGTTGGCACTCTCTTGACGAGAGTGCTAGCATGTACCGTGAAACACAAGAAGCTCCGCGAGAATCGAGGCTTTACATGTCATTTGAAAAGTTCACCGACAAGGCGCGCAAAGTGCTTGTCCTTGCCCAGGACGAGGCTCGCTCGCTGCATCAGCCCTACGTGGGCACCGAACATATCCTGCTGGGACTCATCCAGGAGAAAGACGGCCTGGCCGCCCAGGCGCTCGACCGCCTGAACGTCAAGTACGACGGCGTGGTGCAAGCCATTCGCCAGGTGGTGGCCATCGACGAGGACACCGATGTGTCGGGTCACCTGTCGTTCACGCCCCGCGTGAAGCGCGTGCTGGAAAACAGCCTGCGCGAGGCCATGCAGATGGGTCAATCCTACATTTCCACCGAGCACTTGCTGCTCGGCATCGTGCGCGAAGGCGACGGCACGGCGCTTGAGGTACTCACGCGCCTGGGCGTGTCGGGCGACGACGTGCGCAGCGCGCTGAACGACCTCGTGGGTCAAAGCCCGGTCTACGCTGGTCGCAATGCATTCGATCAGAGCGCGCAGGGCTCCGACAGCGTGCTGAAGGAATTCGGCACCGACCTTACGAAGAAGGCGCGCGACGGCAAGCTGGACCCGGTCATCGGCCGCGCCGGCGAAATCGAGCGCGTCATGCAGGTGCTTTCGCGCCGCCAGAAGAACAACCCGCTGCTCATCGGCGAGCCGGGCGTCGGCAAAACAGCCGTGGTCGAAGGTTTGGCGCAGCTCATCGTGTCGAACCAGGTGCCCGACATTCTGCGCGACAAGCGCCTGTTCACGCTTGACGTGAGTGCGCTCGTGGCCGGGTCGAAGTACCGCGGCGAATTCGAAGAGCGCCTGAAGAAGTGCATCAAAGAGGTGCAGGACGCGGGCGACATTATCCTGTTCATCGACGAAATTCACACGCTCATCGGCGCGGGCTCGGCCGAGGGCTCCATCGACGCCGCCGCCATTTTGAAGCCGCCGCTGTCCCGCGGTGAGATTCAGGTCGTCGGCGCCACCACCATCGACGAGAAAGACTCCGCCCTTGAGCGCCGCTTCCAGCCCATCACTGTGGGCGAGCCGAACGAGGAACAGGCGCTGCGCATCATGGAGGGCCTGCGCGACCGCTACGAGGCGCACCACCAGGTGCACTTCACCGACGAGGCGCTGCAAGCGGCCGTGTTGCTGGCCAGCCGCTACATCCAGGATCGCTTCCTGCCCGACAAGGCCATCGACGTGCTTGACGAGGCGGGCGCGCGCATGCGCATTCGCAACATGACGCTGCCGAAGGAACTGCGTGACTTGGACGAGGAACTGCGCAAGCTGCGCGCCGAGAAAGACGGCGCCATCGCCGCCCAAGATTTCGAGCGCGCCGCCCAGTTGCGCGACGAGGAAGCCCAGCTCAAGGATAAGCGCGCCCAGGCCGAAAAGGACTGGGAGGAAAACGCCCAGAAAACCATCCAGCAGGTGACGGTGGAAGACATCGCGGATGTGGTGTCCATGACCACGGGCGTGCCCGTGTC
>DSLMC04103__coassemble_379_pt1 | contig 43339 bp, 38 predicted proteins | sample DSLMC04103__metabat2_high_PE_001 | metagenome-assembled genome bin DSLMC04103
ACCCAGGTGGTGCCCCACGCGCGGAAGGCGCTTTCGAAGTCGCTCACCACGGCAATGAGGATGTTAATGGCCACAATGACAAACGGGAAGCACTTGAACCACTCGGCTTTCCCCAGCTTGCCCCACTTGTACTTCAGTGCCATGAAGCCGATGCAGCCGATGGTGGCGGCGTAGAGCTTCGCGTAGTGGAACCAGCTGTTCATGTGCACGTGCGTGGGGTTGTTGAGCGCCCAGTCGGCCCCCATGCCCGCGCCTACCGAAATGGCGATGAAGTACACCGTGAGCACGGCCGGCAGCACGATAAAGCAGCACACCCCGCCCACCTTGGTGCGGCGCGCAATCTCGTTCACCAGGATGAGTCCGATGAACACCACAATCCAGCCTATCCACTGGTACAGGGCGTTCTCCCCGTAAACTTGGAACAACATGTGAAACCCTCCTTCTTCTTGCGGTTCTCTTTGGCTCTTTATTCCCCGTTTAGACCGGCGGCGTGGTACCCCGGTCCATGTGCAGCGTTTGGGCGATGACGTCTTTCAGTACCTCGTCGTCCACGTCAGGGTGGCGGCGCACGTACCCCACAATGCCCAGTATCAGGATGTAGAACGTCTCGTACACGTGGTCGATCTTGATTTCGTGCAGCTCGCCGTAGTCGCGCACGGTGGTCTGCACGATGTAGGTGGCCATACGGTCGGCGACGCGGTTCACGAATTCCAGGTACAGCGCCGCGTTTTCCTTGGAGGCGAGCGAGCGGCGGAACGAATCGTGCTCGAACAGCGCCAGGCGCAGGATCTTCACCACGCTTGAGAGCGCGGCTTCGATGTCGCCCGTGCGGCGTTCCTCGTTCCAGATGTGCAGCGCTTCCAAAAAGTCGGCGATGTAGTCGTCGAGTACGGCCGAGGTGACGGCGTTCTTGTCGGGGAAGTAGTGGTAGAAGAGCGAGCGTGCCACGCCCACGCGGTCGGTGATGGCCTGCACTGACGTGCGCGAAAGGCCCTGCTCCTCGTAGAGTTGGCGCGCGGCCTCTACGATGTCGTCGCGGCGCGTCGAGCGCGTCTCGCTGTCGGTGTGCATGGTGTCCGCCTTCTGCATCTTTCCCCTCCTTCGGCCGGCGACCTCCCTGACGAGCGGAGAATACGCCGCGCTTTGACGGTGCGTCAATGTACAGATCGGGCAATCCGTCAATGACAGGTTCGTTGCGACCATGATACTATGAGCGCCAATAAAATTCATAGATGAAATAAAAAACAATCAGCTATGAATAATAAACGAAGGAGGAGGGACGCATGGACGAAAGGGTTAGGGAGGAACGCGACGGCCGGAATGCTGGTCCCAACGAAGTGGCGACAAGGCCTGATGATGGGGGTGCGCCCGAGGGGCGGCGCGCACCCAAGCGGTCGAAGCGGTGGCCGCTCGTGGTGGGCGTGGTTGTGGTGGTGCTGGTGGCGGCGGGCGCGGGTTTCTGGGTGTGGCACGAGCAGCCCAGCTTCTGTAACGCCATCTGCCATGAGCCGATGGACAACTACGTTGAGGGCTACTACCACGACACCACACTCATGGCGAACGCCCATGAGCGCGCCAGTGTGACCTGTTTGGAGTGCCACGAGGCGAAGATCGACGAGCAGGTGGCCGAAGGTCTTGCGTGGGTGCGTGGCGACTATGTGACTGATGAGACGGGCTACCTGGCCACGGTGGGTGTGACGGCCGACTCGAAGATGTGCGCCACGGCGGGCTGCCACGATTTCGACGAAGTGGCGGCAACCACGGAGAACTGGGGCGGCGAGGAAGGCGTGAACCCGCACGTGTCGCACCAAGGCATTGCCATTGATTGCAGCAACTGCCACGTCGCGCACGGTACCTCATATCTGTACTGCAACACGTGTCATGACTACGACGTGCCTGCGGGCTGGGAAAACCCCGGCGCGGCGCGCGCATGAGGGGAGAGATGAGCACAGTGAGGAGGAACGAGCGATGAAGAAAACAACAGCGGCAGCCTGTGGCGCAACCGCCGCGGTGCTCGCCTTGGGATTGACGGGCTGCGGGTCGTCGTTTGAGGGCTCGGGCTCGAAGGACGCAGCGAGTGCTGAGCAGCTGGCTCTGCGCGCGGATGACCCGTGGGCCGTTGAAGTGGTGGCTGACCCCGCGGCGAAGGCTGAGGGTACTCTGGCCGACGGCGTGTACACCGGCACCGGTAAGGGTATGGAAGGCTTGGTCACCGTGAAGCTGTTGGTGGACGACAACCGCATTACGTGCCTGGAAACCACGCAGGAAGGCGAAAGCCAGAGCCGCGGTGGCTATGAGGCCATTCGCGACGGCAAGTTCGCGGCCATGATTGAGGCGGCGCAGGGGTCGGACATCGACGCGGTGACGGGCGCCACCATTACGACGGCCGCCGTGCGCACTGCTGTTGACGATGCGCTTGCGCAGGCCGAAGCGGCGGCCGCGGGCGCCGCAACGACGGGTGAGGGGGAGCAGCGATGAGCGAAAACACGCGCGCGACGGGAGGCATGTCCCGGCGCGATTTTCTGACGCGGGCGGCTGTGATGGCGGCAGGCACGGCGGCGGCAAGCATGGTACCGGCGGCGGCGCAGGCGGTGGAGCCCGGCATCATTGGCGACTGGGCGGCCGACGGCTCGCGTGCGGTCACCGTGCCAGCGAGTGAAGAGGGCAACGCATCGGGCTCTGACGGCACGTACCGCGAGCACAACTCAGCGGCCTTTCCGGCCGACGATGCCACGCCCATCCCGCCCCGCGCGGTACCTGCGAAGTGGGATTATGAGTGCGAGATCTGCGTGGTAGGTGCGGGCGGCGGCGGTCTGAATGCCGCGGCTCGCGCGGCGGAGCTGGGCGCGAAGACCATCTGCGTGGAGGCGCTTGGCCTGCACGGCGGCAACGCGCAGGAGGCAGGCATGTGCGCCATCTTGGGCGGCTCGAAGTTGCAGGAGTCGAAGCGCTTTGCCTTCCCCAGCTACCCCTTCGACGCACGTAAGTTGGCCGACTGGGCTATTGACGAGTACCACTACGCGTGTGACCCGCGGCTTATCCACCTTATTGCCGAGGCAGGCGGGGTGTGTATCGACTGGATGGCCGACTGCGGCGTGCAGTGGCGCCTCGGTGAGGTGCCCGTGTACGTGGCGCCGAAGAATTCCACGCTTGATCACCATGTGCTCAAGATGAAGGATGCCACCGACGCCATGTTCAGCTTCGGTCAGAAGCACGGCGTGGAGTACCACTTCCAGTGCCCGGCTGAGGCGCTCGTGCGCGACGACGACGGTCGCGTTGTGGGCGTGGTGTGCCGCGAGGACTTCAAGCGCGAGGTGTACATTCATGCCACAACGGCGGTCATCCTCACGGCCGGCGGGTTCTGCAACAACAAAGCCCTGCTCAAGCAGTATATTCCGACCGCGGCCATGGGCTGCGCCTCAAGCTACCTCACGGCCGGCGAGACGGGCGAGTGCTTCCGCATGGGGCTGGGCGTGGGCGCAGATGTGTCGGGCTTCAACAGCTCGGCGTCGTTTGATGGCGGCGTTGACTGGGAAGCCGAGGGTGGCCAGTGGGCGCGCTTCCTCTACGACGGCATGACGCAGCTTTCGCGCCAGCCGTGGTTCACTATCGATCGCTGCGGCAACCGCCTGCGCTACATGGACAGCCGCGTGGGTGAGGACGGCGCGAACGCCATCTACGCGCTGGGCGATTTGGCCACCATCCAGATGACGCCTCCGGGGCATCGCTCATACATCATCTTCGACTCGCACTACGAGGAACACCTGGCGGGCTACGCACAGGAGCACTGCCGCAAGCTGATCACGCCGGACCTTGAGCAGATTGACAAGGTGCCCGAGCACTACCGCGACTGGCACCACGGCGTGCAGGACGCCATCGACGCCGACGTGCTGAAGAAGCGCGACACGCTGGAAGAACTTGAGCGTGACCTGGGTTTCGAGCCGGGTGTGCTGGTAGAGGCCGTGCGGAAGTGGAACGAAACGTGCGAGCGCGGCGAGGACGACTTCATGTATCCCATGCCGCCCGAGTGGCTGCACACCATCTCCGACCCGCCGTTCTACGGCTGTCGCATCGGCGGCAACCTGTACGGCACGAAGGCGGGCCTGCTCATCAACGACCAGATGCAAGTGGTGTCCACGAAGGGCACGCCCATTCCGGGTTTGTACGCCGGGTGGCACACGGCCGGCGGTGCGTGCGGCGAGAACAGCTACATCGGCGACCCCATTTTGGGCTCGCTTCTGGGCGACGTGAGCCTGGCGTTCTGCGGTGGGTATCTGTGCGGGACGTTTGCGACGGGCAACGAACTGGGCGCGCAGGCGCACGGTGGGAAGGAGATGTGACATGCTGCAGCAGATGAAAAGCATGGCGCGGCCCTACGGGGCGCTGTTCGCCCTCTCGCTGGTGGTAGCCCTCGTGGCGCGCGTGGGCTTGGGTGTGATGGATCTCACGGGTACGCTGTCCTACGACTACATTTCGGCTGCTGACGTGCCGATGCTTGACGTGATCTGTTCCATTTTGACGGGTTCGACGCTGGTGGCGTTCATGGCGCTTTCGGGGCTCGTGCTGGTGGTGTCCGTGGCGGGTGTGGCGCTTTCGGGGCTGCTGTTCGAGCGCGGCGTGGCCGGTGCGGGCAAGCCTGCGACCGCGTTTCTGTGGGGTTGGGCAACGGCGCTTGTGGCGCTGGTGTGCGCGCTGGTGATGGCGAGCGGCATTCTGTCTGCCGTGCAGGTGGGCTCCATGAGTTCGAAGCTGCCGGGCACGGCGGTGTTGCTGCTGGCGGCCGTGGTGTTTGCGGCGTTCATCGGCACGCTTCTGGGCGCGGCATCGCAGGTGGTGTGCCTCTGCGTGGCACGTGCGAAGGCGCGCGGCACGGGATTCGGCCGCACCCTGGTGGTGGCTGCGCTTGTATGTGGCCTCGTGGTCATGCTGCTCACCGTGGGCACGTTCGCGTCCATCAACACGGCGCACGTCCAGCTGGGTGTGGTGGGCGCTTGGTTTGCCGCCGACATCGTGGCGAACCTGGCCATCCTGTTGGGCGCAACAGCCCTGATGAAGAAGGTATCAGCGTAAGCGCGTTACGCGATTGGTTTCAAGAGGCCGAGGGCGGCTTTGCGTTCGGCCTCTTCGCGTGCTTGGAGGTCGGCCACCACGACGCGCCAGGCGCGGGCGAGGGCTTGTCGCTGCTCGGCGTTCAGGCGTTGCCACAGTTGGCGGCGGGACAATACGTCGATGGTGCGGGCGATGGCGCGCTGCTGGCGACGCCCCGCATCGGTGGCGTCCACAAATACGGCCTTGCGGTCGTTTGGGCTAGCCAGGCGCACCACCCACCCGCGTGCGACCAGCTTGTCAACGGCTCGCGCCACGGCAACGGGTGTCATCTGCAACTGGCGCGCGATGTCTCCCACGCGCAGGGGTTCGCCCACTTCACCCAAGCGCTGCAACACGCGACATTCGGCAAGCGACGCGCCGTCGCACGTGCTGCGCAGGGCCTCTTCCAATGCCAGTTTCACCAGCTCAAGCGACACGAGTGCGCGGGAGGCGGCGAAGCGCCCGGAGATGTCACCTGAAAGCGGCGGGTCAATGCTCGCGCCGGCGGCGATAGACGCTTCCAAGATGCTGCGGTAGCCTGCGTCCTCGGTGGGGAAGAGGGCATACAGGCGCTCAACAATGGAAGTATTCACCTGCTCCACGTGCCGCGTGCCCGCTTCGGTGATGCGCGCGGTGCGCACGCGTCCGTCCGCGCCCGTATCGCGCAGACGCTCGGCGAACCCCTCTGCTACCAGCACGTTTAAGGCTTGGGTCACCACGTTGGGCTTGAAGTTCAGCAGCTTCGCCAACTCCGTTTGCGGCACGCCGGCATCACCAGCGGCCAGGAGTTTTACCAGCATGCGGTACTGCGTCACGTTGAGGGAGCTTGCGCGCTCAAGGCCGCTTTTCAGCGCACGATGGGTCAAGTCGAAGGCAACGAAAAACGTTGAATCAAGCCTCAGTTCCTCAAAGGCCCTGTTGTCTACCCGCGCGCTCATTCCGCTCCTTGCTCACGATTGTTTCACCAATGAAACAATAATAGCGCGCGAGCGGGGACGCGGCTCCCGGCGCTGCGGGAGCCGCGCAAAGTCTCCATGCACCCCGCGCTCAGGCGAAGGTGCCGGTGCGACAGCCTTCAATGGTTGCGTTCAGGCGCTTCTTGTAGATGGACTTCGAGGCGTAGAGGCCCGCGCACGCGTTGTTGCCGGTGATGTGGTCCTTGGTCACAAGCGTGGTCACCGGCGCATGTGAGTACCGGTAGAACAGCGTGTCATGGCCGACGCAGAGCCCCATCACAATGTTGAGGTCGGTGTGCTCCTCTTCCAGAAGGCGCGCCTGCATGAGGGGGTTGCAGAGCACCGCACCGCGTTTGCCGTCTTCAAGCACCAGGTCAAGGTCGTCGCGGTGGTTGCTCTCCACCTTGCACGCGATGCCGAACACCTCAAAGCCCGCGCGTTCAAGCAGCTTGCGCAGCGTTCGGCTTTCCTCGACAAGCATGGTGCACGTGGCAATGCCAATGCGGTGCGCACCTATGCGGTGGGCGAATTCCATGGTTTCTTGCACGCGCGTGAGGTTTGAGCAGCGCTCGCTCGTTTGCACCGCCGCCTTCATGATACGGTGGTTCTCCGGCTCGGCGTAGCGCGCGTGTACCTCGTCGTGGATGGTGGGCGTGATGAGTTCCTGCACGCACTCGGGCGGGTTACTGCCCGTTTCGAACTCGCACGCTTCACCTGCGCAGCTCAGACACGAGAATCCACACTGCTCCATCGTTTGCCCCTTTCGTTGGCTCCCCACCTACCAGGTTGCCCTCCGTTACAGCCTTTCGTTTGGCCTTAGTATACCCCCTCGTGCCACGTCGGGGCGAGGGGGCGAAAGGGGGAAGAGGTGCGCGTCAGCTGCGTGTGCGCACTCGGCCGATGGCTTTCGCCACCTCGGTTTGTACGAGCGAGAGGAACGCGAGGCCCAGCGCCACTCCCCACTGCCAGAGGTTCATGGGTTCGCCGCCAAACGCCGCCAGCACGGGCGAGATCAGCAGCACGGCTAGCATGAGCACCACCGACACGCCCACCGCGCCCCAGAGCCATGGGTTGCGTCCGCCGCCGCGATCCCACACCGGGTCGGTGGTAGAGCGCTGATTCACCGCGCGCAACACCTGGGAAAACGCCAGAACAGTAAACGCCATGGTTTGCCCGACGGCATCCCCGCTCGCTTCGCGTCCCACTACGAATGCCGCCAGTGCAAACACCGCAACAAAGAGCCCCTGGAATATGACGCGGCGCGCCAGCCGGGGTTCAAGCAGCGTGCCAGAGCGCAGCGGCGGGTGCTCCATGATGTGGCGGCTTGCTGGTTCTACACCCAATGCAAGGGCCGGCAGGGTGGCCGTAGCCAGGTTCACCCAGAGAATCATCACGGCCGTGAGCGGGGCATTCCAGTTGAGCGCCACGGCGGTAAGCAGCACGACAATTTCTGCCAGGTTATCGGCTACCAAAAACGCGACCACCTTCTGGATGTTGCGATACACGCGCCGCCCCTCGCGCACCGCGTTCACAATGGTGGTGAAGCGGTCGTCGAGCAGAATCATGTCAGAGGCGTCCTTCGCCACGTCGGTGCCGGTGATGCCCATGGCCACGCCAATGTCGGCGGCTTTGAGGGCGGGCGCGTCGTTCACGCCGTCGCCGGTCATGGCCACCACCTCGCCATCTGAGCGCAGCGCGCGCACGATGCGCAGCTTGTGGAAGGGGGACACGCGTGCGAACACGCTCGTGCGTTCGATGGCGGCATCCAGCTGTGCGTCGTCCATCTCGTCAAGTTCGCTGCCCGATACCACGAGGTCTCCCTCGCAGTAGATATCCAGTTCACGTCCGATGGCGCGTGCGGTGGCGGCGTGGTCGCCAGTGATCATGATGGTGCGCACGCCAGCGGTGCGGCAGGTGTCCACGGCCTCGCGCACGTCGGCGCGCGGCGGGTCCATCATGCCCACCAGGCCAATGAGCGTGAGGTCTTCCTCAATGTCCTCGCCCTCGGCGGGCAGGGCGGGCAGCGCCCGGGTGGCGAAGGCGAGCACGCGCAGCGCCTCGTCGGAGAGCTGTTGTGCCACTTCAAGTGCGCGGGTGCGGTCGCCTTCGGTCATGGGACGCGGGCCGTCTTCGTCCATGAGGAACGTGCAGCGGGGAAGTAGCCCGTCGAGCGAGCCCTTCACGGCCACTACCAGTTCGCCGTCGCGCTCGTGCACGGTGGCCATGCGCTTACGGTCGGAATCGAAGGGACGCTCAGCCAGGCGCGGGTAGGTGGTGCGCAGGGCGGCGGGGTCGATGCCGTTGTCGCGCGCCATGACGAGCAGGGCGCCCTCGGTGGGGTCGCCGATGATGGTGTCGGGCGAGGCTGCACCGCCGGGAGCGGTGTTGCTGGCGTCCGTGTCCGCGAACCCCGCATCGTTGCAGAGTACGGCCGTGAACGCGAGGTAACCGAACAGCGTGGGGTGTTCCTCAAGCGCGCGGGTGGGCGTAGGTGCCGCAGCGTGGTCGAGGTCGGGCCCGAGCGCGGCGCGCACCACGCTCATGCGGTTCTCGGTGAGGGTGCCGGTCTTGTCCGTGCAGATGACGGTAGCGCCGCCGAGTGTTTCCACGGCGGGCAGCCGTCGCACAAGCGCCTGGTGGCGGGCCATACGCTGCACCCCGAGCGCCATAACAATGGTAGCGGTGGCGGGCAGCCCCTCGGGAATGACCGAGATAGCCAGCGAGATGGCCAGCAGCAACAGCGGTGCGAAGGGGCGCCCATAGGCCATGCCCACGGCCAACACCACCAGCGCCGCCGCCACGCCAACGATAGTGAGCAGTTTACCGAATGAGGCCAGCTTGCGCTTCAAGGGCGTGTCCAGTTCCTCGTCGCCTTCCAAGAGGCCCGCGATGTGTCCCACCTCGGTGTTCATGCCCGTGGCAACCACCACGCCCACGCCGCGTCCGCCGGTCACAATGGCGGTGGCGAACGCCATGTTCGCGCGGTCGCCCACGGGCGCGCCGGGCACCACGGTGGCCGTGGCGTCCTTTTCCACCGGCACCGACTCGCCGGTGAGCGCGGCTTCCTGCATGCGCAGCCCTGCTGTGGAAAGCAGCCGCAGGTCAGCGGGAGCCATACTGCCGTCATCGAGGATAACCACGTCGCCCGGTACCAGTTCGCGCGCGGGCACTACCGTTTCCGCGCCATCGCGCAGCACGCGCGCAGTGGGTGCACTCAGGTTGCGCAGCGCCTCAAGTGAGGACTGTGCCTTGCGCTCCTGTACAATGCCGATGACCGCGTTCGCCACCACGATAATAAAGATGATGCCGGCTTCGGCCCACTCCTGTAGAAGCGCTGAGAGCGCGGCGGCCACCAGCAAGATGAGCACCATGGGGTCGCCCACCTGCTCGCGCACCATCTGGGCAAGCGTGCGCGGCGGCTTGGCGTTCAGTTCGTTGGGACCCACTTCGGCCAGGCGCGTGCGGGCGTTAAAGTCGGAAAGGCCCTCGCGCGAGGCGTTGAGGTCGGCCAGCACCTCGTCAAGCGGCAGCGCATGCCACGGTTTGGGCGCGCGTGGGGCGGCAGGTTTGGCAGGGGCAGTCGGGGACGGGGAGGGCATAACGTTCCTTTCGACGGCGGGGCGGCGCAGATGAATCTTGAGTGTACGCGTCCGCCTGCGCCGCGTACGTTCGCCGCTGCGAACCGTCATGCAACTATTACCTGGGGTGTGCCGGGCGGCCACGTGCCGCCTTTTCCGGTAGAATAGCGCTGACAAACGAGAGGAAGGCCCCTGATGGATCACGTGCTTCACCTTGAGAAGTTGCCGCGCACGGTTGAGTTGCAGCGTGACGGCGACGGGCGCACTTGTTTTGCGTATGTTGACCAGCGGAAACTGCCCACTGATTTGGTATTTGAGCGCACGGACGTGTGGCGCGCGGTGGTGGAGGCCATCAAGACGCTTGCCGTGCGCGGGGCACCTGCCATTGGCGTTGCGGGTGCGGCGGCTGTGGCACTCTGGGCGAGCAACGGTGGCGCGTCGGCGGCGACGGCGCACGGGTGCGCTGAAGCTTCCGGGCAGTTCGCGGGCGAACTTGCCGCAGTGGCTGATGAAGTGGCCGCCGCCCGGCCCACGGCTGTGAACCTGGCGTGGGGCGTACGCCGCGTGGTGGACGTGGCGCAGGCACACCTCGCCGAAGGCGCGCTGCCCGGCGAGGTGGCTGACGCACTGTTTGACGAAGTCAAACGCATGGAAGCCGAAGATGAGGCCGTGAACCGTGCCATCGGCGCTCACGGCGCGCAGCTGCTTAGGCCGAGCAGCCGCGTGCTCACGCACTGCAATGCCGGCAGCCTGGCCACCGCGTTTTTCGGCACGGCGCTCGGTGTGGTGTATGCCGCTGCCGCCAAGGGCAAAATAGCGCGCGTGTATGCCGACGAAACGCGGCCGGTGGGCCAAGGCGCGCGCCTCACGGTGTGGGAACTTGCGCGTGCGGGCGTTCCCTGTACGCTCATCTGCGATAACATGGCAGCCAGCCTCATGGCGAAGGGCGAAGTTGATGCCGTCATCGTGGGTGCCGACCGCATTGCTGCCAACGGCGACGTGGCCAACAAGATAGGCACCTACGGCGTGGCGGTGCTCGCGCATCACCACGGCATTCCGTTCTACGTGGCCGCACCCACGTCCACCATTGACGCAACGCTTGCAGACGGCTCCGGTATCCCCATCGAAGAGCGCAGCCCCGCTGAGGTACTTCCACACCCAATGCCAGGGGTGGAGGTGTGGAACCCTGCGTTTGACGTGACTCCAGCGGCGCTGGTGACGCGCGTGATCACGGAAAAGGGCGTGTTCGAACCCAGCAAGCTGGTATACTGAGCGCATCGCCCAGTCCAAGGAGGGTCGCCATGCGCATCATTCACCGCGAGGACCAAGAGGAACGTGAGCACGAGGTGCTGTCGCCCGATGCGTCGTTCGCCGACGAGAGCGAAGGTCGCGCCCGTTCCACCGAGCCCGACATCCTGCGCAACGACTTCCAGCGCGACCGCGACAAAATTCTGCACACGAAATCGTTTCGCCGCCTGTCGCACAAGACGCAGGTGTTCCTCGCTGCTGAGGGTGACCATTTCCGCACGCGACTCACGCATACGCTGGAGGTCGCGCAGATTGCGCGCACCATCGCGCGTGCGCTTGGCTTAAACGAGGATCTCACGGAGGCCATTTCCCTTGGTCATGATCTGGGGCACACGCCGTTTGGCCACACGGGGGAGGAAGCGCTCGCGCGGTGCCTCGCGCGTCACAAGGGCCTTGACCCGGACGCTCCCGGCACGCACGCGTTGTACCGTCACAACGAGCAAAGTCTGCGCGTGGTGGAGCGCATCGAAAATGGCGGCAAGGGGTTGAATCTCACGCCCGAGGTGCGCGACGGCATTCTGTGCCACACGGGTGACTTGCGCGCCGAGACGCTGGAGGGGCGCATCGTGGCCACGGCCGACCGCATCGCGTACGTGAACCACGACATCGACGACGCCATCCGCGCGGGCATTCTGTCCGAGGATGACCTGCCCGCTTCCACGCACGCCGTGCTGGGGCCCGACCATTCCTCGCGCATTCAAACGCTCGTGCTGGACATGGTGGAAACGTCCGCTGAGGTTGATGACATTCGCATGAGCGATTCGGTGTGGGATGCCATGATGGAGTTGCGCGCGTTCCTGTTCGCGCGCGTGTACACGGCACCCGTTGTGATGGCCGAAGTCGAGAAGGCAACGCACCTGGTGAGCGACTTGTTCGACTACTACGTGGCGCACATCGACGAGGTGCCGGAGGAATACCGCGCCATCTCCGAGGGCGACACGTTGCGCGCCGTGGCCGACTACGTGGCCGGCATGACCGACCGCTACGCGAAAAACCAGTTCCAGCAGCTGTTCGTGCCGCTTTCCATACATTATTAAATAGGTAGGGGCGCGGGCGGCCTTGCGTGGCGCGCCTGCGGTGCGCGCCCGCGGGCAGAAGGTCGTTGCGCACGTTCGCAAAACTTGTATAATCGGTAAGCTATGCTTTCCGGGGATCACATCAGACAATCGTTTCAGGCGGCGCTGCCCATCATGTTGGGCTACGTCGCCATTGGCATACCCTGCGGTATTTTGTGCGCCTCCATCGGCCTGAACGCGCTGCAGGTGTTCCTGCTGTCGGCCCTGTTCTACTCCGGTGCAGGGCAGTTCATGATTCCGAATATGTGGCTGGCAGGCTCGCCGGTGGCCTCCATTATTGCCAGCGTGTCGCTGCTGAACACGCGCCAGATGCTGTACTCGGCGGCGTTCGCGCCCGCGTGCAAGGGCGTGCGCAAGCGCCTGGCGTTTCTGTTCGCGGCCACGGTGACCGACGAGAGCTACGGCGTGAACGTGTCGAAGTTTGCTGAGGGGGAGTGGTCGGTGGGCCGCGCCACCCTGGTGAACCTGCTGTCGCAGAGCTCCTGGGCGCTTTCGAACGTGGTGGGCGTGCTGGTGGGCAACGCCGTGGGTATTCCGCTTGCCATTGCGTCGTTTGCGATGACGTCCATCTTCATCTGCTTGCTGGTTACGCAGAAGCCCTCGGCGGCTAACGTACTTGCGGCGGTGGTGGCCATGGTGGGCGTGTTCGTGTGCAAGGCGGTGGGCCTTTCGGGCCCGGCCATTTTGGTGGGAGCGGTGGCTGGTGTGGCTGCGGCGCTTGCGTTTTCATGGGCAAGGAGGCGCGGATGATGGAGCCGATGAGCCGGGGAGACTTCCTCATCGTGTTCGCGTGTTGCGCTGTGACCATGCTCATATGTCGCACGGTGCCGTTGTTCGCGCTTAAGGGGAAGAACCTCCCCGCCAGCGTGGAGCGTGCGCTCGGGTTCATTCCGCCCGCTGCCTTCGCGGCGTTGGTGGCAAACGATCTGCTCACGCCTGGCATGTTTGACGCGGGTGTGTGGCCTGCGGCAGCACCGTTGGTGGCGGCGGGCGTGGTGGCGCTGGTGGCGTGGAAGACGAAGTCGCTTCTGTGGTGTGCCGTGTCCGGCGTGGTTGCCTACGCGCTGCTGACGCTTATCTGAGTGCCGCGGGACGCGACGCGGGCCGGTGAGGGATGAGCGAAAGGCTTGTTGTTTTCTGCGCTTTGCGTGGAGAGGTGGGCAATACGGGAAAAAATGCAGGAAGTGATGCGGTTTTTCCTTGCGTGAGAAGGGCTGGGGCAGTATACTGTCCAATTGTGTCTTTCCACAGAACACGCACGAGATTCATTTTGAACACATAGAAGGATAACGAACATGGACATCATTCGCGCTATCGAACAGCAGCAGATCAGGCAGGACCTTCCCGAGTTCCACGTGGGCGACAACGTGAAGGTCCACTACCGCATCGTCGAGGGCAACCGCGAGCGCGTCCAGGTGTTCCAGGGCGACGTCATCCGCCGTCATGGCGCCTCGAGCCGCGAAACGTTTACGGTTCGCAAGATCAGCTTCTCCATTGGTGTGGAGCGTACGTTCCCCGTGCACTCCCCGAAGATCGAGAAGATTGAAGTCGTCCGTCAGGGCGATGTGCGTCGCGCCAAGCTCTACTACCTGCGCGACAAAGTGGGCAAGGCTGCCAAGATCAAAGAGAAGTCCTTTAGGTAGTTCCGTCGGCCTGACGGCCGCCGGAACTTCTCGACGCTGCGAAGCCCCCTCGTACCGATCCTCGGCCCTTTCTCGCTTGCCTTCGCGTACCGAAGTACGCTCAGCCGCGAAACGGGCCGATTATCGATACGAGGGGGCTTCTCGCTGTCTTACTACGCCAACCTGGGCGACTGCTTTCGCGCTCCGCGCGAATTGCGCGAGGGGTTTGTTATTATGGGCGTGAGACGAGAATTCGAAGGCGCGGCGCTGGGGCGGTGCGCTTTGTGAGAGGGAGTGGCGGGCGCGTGGGGTTGACGGTTGCTGAGATTAAGGGCCGACTGCATGAGGCGGACGAGAAGGAGTTCGCCGTGCTGGAGCGCGCGCTGGTGGCGGATACGCGCAAGGGGGTACGCGAAGCGGTTGAGGCGGCGCGGCGGCGGTTGGCGGCGGTGCGCGCCGAGCGCGAGCGACTTGCTTCCCTGTATGCGTATGAGCGAGCGCTCGCGGCCGAACGCGGCGGCACGGTTATTGTGGGACTCGACGAGGTGGGGCGGGGCCCGCTCGCAGGGCCGCTTGCGGTGGGTGCCGTCGTGTTGCCCGAAGATCCCATTGTTGAGGGCCTGAACGATTCCAAGCAGCTCACGCCCGAAGCGCGCGAGCGCATTGCGGGAGTTGTCAAACAGGTGGCCATGACCTGGACAGTTGAGTACATCGAAGCCTGCGATATCGACGCGGCGGGCATGACCGCGTCGCTCGTGTGCGCCTTTCGTCGCGCGGTGGCGCATGTGGAAGAGGCGGGCGTGCATCCGGACGTTGTGCTTCTGGACGGCAACCCTCTGCGCATGGATGCGCGCGAAGTGAACGTGGTGAAGGGGGACACCTTGTGCGCCTCGGTGGCCGCCGCGTCCATTGTGGCGAAGGTCGAGCGCGATGCGCTTATGTGTCGTTATGCCGAGGAATATCCCGAGTATCATTTCGAATCCTGCAAGGGCTATGCGAGTCCTGCGCACATTGAGGCCATCAAGCGCTACGGGCTCACGCCCATCCATCGCGTGTCGTTTTGCACTGCGTTTACCCAGCAATCTCTGTTCTAATTCCCGGTTTTCCACCGCGAGGTTCCGGGGCCTCGCTTTTTCTTCTTCTTTCTGAAATGCCAGGTCAATACTCGCGTGCTTCAATGGCGTTGGAAATGCGCCGTACTTGTGCCGCGTTTGCGGCGTAGGCGCGCTTGAAACGCGTTTGATATGCGCCGTAGTTTTGTCGCAGTGAGTACGGCTTGTACGCCGGCTCTTGGTCATGATTCTCACGGCGGCGTGAGGGGTGCCCTGACGGCGAATTGGTAAGGTTGCGGCTCTACGATGACCCCGAAGAGAAAGGGGTCATCCTATGAGTAGAGCAAGTGCCACGGTTGCGAAACCGCGACCGGATGATGTTGACCAGGTGGCGGCTGAGAACGCGGCGGAAGCGGGCGCCGCGAAGTCTTGTTCTTCGCGCAAGCGCCCCAAAAGCGGCGGTTCGCGCGGCAAACACAACACCGAACTGGGACGACGTGGAGAAAACGCCGCCGCGCGCTTTTTGGACAGACGCGGCTACGAAATACTCGAGCGCAATTGGGAGTGCGCGGCGGGCGAGGCGGACATCATTGCGCGCGACGGCGACGTGCTGGTGTTTGTTGAGGTGAAAACCCGGTCAAGCACGGAAAAGGGCCTTCCCGCCGAGGCGGTTGATGAGGCCAAGCGTAAACGCTATGGGCGCATCGCGTCACTCTACGTCAAAAACTACGAGGTGCCCGATGTGTCGGTGCGCTTCGATGTGGTGTCGCTATTGGTGATAGCGCCCGATCGGGTGCTCATGCATCACTACATCAACGCGTTTATGGCCGGGTGAGCAGCATGCAGGGAAGGTGCGCGGTGCGGGGTGCCACACTGCGGGGCGTCGAGGCTGTGCCGGTGGATGTTGAGGTGGTGGTGAGCAGCGGTATGCCGGCGTTTTGCATTGTTGGCATGGCTGATGCGGCGGTGCAGGAGGCGCGCGAACGCGTGCGCGCGGCCGTGCGCGCGAGTGGCTTTTCCATGTCTAACGATCGCGTGGTGGTGAACCTGGCACCGGCGGCGCTGCGCAAGACCGGCTCGGGTTTTGATCTGCCTATTGCAGTAGGACTGCTTGCGGCGACGGGGCAGATTGACCCGCGCGTCTGCGAGGGGGCACTTCTGGTGGGTGAGTTGTCGCTTGAGGGGGCGGTGCGTCCCGTCGATGGACTTATGGCCTACGCGTTGGCGGCGCGTGATCAGGGGTTAGACCTTGTGTGCGCCGACGCGCCCGAGCGGCTGGTGGCCATAGAGGGGTTGGTGCAGCGCGGCGCGCGCACCTTATCCACCTTCCGTACGGGGGACTTCGTCGATCTAAAGGCACCGCACTTCTCGCGGGTGCGCAACGCACCTGATTTCCGTGATGTCGCTGGCCATGATATGGCGAAACGGGCGCTACAGATAGCGGCAGCGGGTGGGCATGGTGTGCTTATGATGGGTCCACCCGGCTCGGGCAAAACCATGCTCGCCTCGCGATTGCCTTCCATTCTGCCACCCTTGACCGAGCAGGAAATGCTTGAGTCGGCGCTCGTGTGCTCGGTGGCGGGTGAGGAAGTATCGGGCGTGTTGGGTGGGTTGCGGCCGTTTCGCAGCCCGCATCATTCCGCGTCGCTGGCGGGGCTGGTGGGCGGTGGCTCGCCGCCGCGGCCGGGTGAGATATCGCTTGCGCATGCGGGGGTGCTCTTTCTCGATGAACTGGCGGAGTTTAAACCTTCGGTGCTGCAGGGTATTCGCCAGCCGGTGGAGTCGGGGCGTGTCACGGTGACCCGCGCAGATGGGTCGGTGTCTTTTCCGGCACGCTTTATGCTGGTGGCGGCTTCGAACCCGTGTCCGTGTGGCTATAGCGGTGACGAAGAACATGCCTGTTCGTGTACCGTGGCGCAGATTCGCGCTTATCAGAACCGCATCGGTGGGCCGCTGATGGATCGCATCGACGTACATATTGACGTGTGTCGCATTGCCCCTGGTGAGGTGCTGTCTTCCGGCGGTGGTTCCTCGTCAGACGAGTTGCGCGAAGGCGTGTTAAAGGCGCGCGCCTACTCGTCGTGGCGCACAGCGCGCGAGGGTGGCAATGCGAAGCGACATGACACGGCGGCTTCGCTCATAAAGGCGTGTGCGCTCACCGACGAGGATCGGGCGTTTTACGAGGATGCTGCGCGCGCGGCCAGCATGAGTGGGCGTGCCATTATGCGCACGCTCGCCGTGGCACGCACGATAGCCGACATGGAGGAAGCGGCGGCGGTAACCAAGAGTCATCTGTGTGAGGCACTTGCTTTCCGTTTGCGCGAGGGGGTGGGAGCATGCCTGTAAAGGGACCGCGGTGCGAACTGGCACGGGATGATGCGCGCTTTCCCGCGGCGCTTGCGCGTATTCCCGATCCACCCAAGCGGCTCTATGTGGTGGGGGATACGGCTGCTTTGCAGGAGGGACTTGCCGTGGTGGGCGCGCGCAAGGCCACGCCCTACGGCATTGGGTGTGCGACCCGTTTTGCGCAGGCGGCTGCCGAACGAGGGGTGGTTATCATCTCGGGTGGCGCGCGGGGCTGCGATGCTGCTGCACATCGGGCGGCGCTTGAGGCGGGCGCTCCCACCGTGGTGTTTTTGGGCGGGGGCTGCGATGAGTTGTATCCGGCCGAGCACGAAAGTCTTTTCCAGCGCATTGTTGATGGTGGTGGAGCGCTTGTTTCCGAGCATCCCTGGGATCGTACGCCGCGGCCGTATATGTTTCGCGCCCGCAACCGGCTTATCGCCGGGCTAGCGCGGGCGGTGCTCATTGTGGAGGCTGGTCTGCCGTCGGGTACGTTTTCGACAGCCGATGAGGCGCTTGCGGCGGGTCGCGACGTACTGGTGGTGCCGGGTGCCATCACCTCGCCGTCATCGCGCGGCGCGAACCGGCTTCTGCACCAGGGAGCCGTACCTATCGTCGACGATGAAACGTTTGCCGATGCGTTGTTTTCGCTGTTCGGCTGCTTAAAACAGGAAAGCTGGGAGGCACCTGCGGTGGATGCGAGCAACTCTGCAGGGGAAGAAGTGGTCGAAAGCGCCAGGGTTTCCGTCGGCAATTCACCACCACCAACACCAGCACCAGCGACGCGTTCTACCCACGCTTCCCGCAACGCTGCAGAAGTTCTTGGCCCTCTTGCCGCCGCGCTTGTTGCAGAGCCGCTCGGCATGGAAGAGCTCTTCGGCATCGCCCGCGACGTGTGCATTATCGCCGACCCACGCGTCTGGCTCATGGAGCACCTCGTCGAAGCCGAACGCGCCGGCCTGGTCACCCACTACCCCGACGGCCGCTGGGGCCCCGTGGGGTGAGGGAATGTAAGCAGCAATGGGTTTCATCGGAGTACTTGTGAAGTGCCAGTAGGGAAAGGAGTGCTATGACGACCATATCCCTCTTCTTTGGCATCGTGGTCATCATGTATAATGAGCCGTATGGAAAGCATCATACGCCGCATCTTCATGCGCGCTATGCGGAGTATAGTTGCTCACTCGACTTTGACGGAAACGTGCTCGATGGCTATCTTCCCGCTAAAAAACTCGCGTTGCTCCGCGCATGGGTGGTTGTTCATCGGGAGGAACTCGAAGCCGATTGGAACTTGCTAGCTGAGGGGCTGGACGCTTTCAAAATAGATCCGTTGCGCTAGTGGATGGAGGTGCGCCATGTGGGAGCCGGTAGTGGTTGATGGGGCAGTGGTAGGTATGAACAAGTCCCAACCCGATTTGACGCGCGTCGAGCCGAAAGGCGGCACTACGCTTCTGCTTGAATTTGAGACGGGGGAGCAGCGGCTTTTTGATGCAGCCCCGCTCATTGCCTATGGCGATGCCTATCGCCCTTTGGAAGACGAGCGGTACTTTAAGCATGCTCGTATCATTGATGGGGGAATGGCGCTCGCATGGCCGGCTGGCCAGGAAGTATGCCCTGAGGCTCTGTTTGAGTTGAGCGTTCCGGTGAAATAGCTGGTTGCATTGCTTCGCTGCTCGTGCGGATTTTTGAGGTCGTGGATAGGGTGCGGGCTTGAGGTTTGGTATCCTTGCGGGCATGACTGACTACGTAACTATACTGGGCGCTGGGCTTGCGGGGAGTGAGGCGGCGCTGCAAGTGGCTGATCGCGGGGTGCGCGTGCGCCTTGTGGAAATGCGCCCGACGGTACCCACGCCCGTGCACACCACCGATGCGTGCGCTGAACTGGTGTGTTCGAACTCGCTCAAAAGTATGAAGCCCGAGAGCGCGGCCGGCATGCTGAAGGCCGAGCTTGACGCGCTTGGCTCGCATCTCATGGCGGTAGCGCGCGAGTGCGCTGTGCCTGCGGGTGGCGCGCTTGCGGTAGATCGTGCGGCATTCGCGCGCGAGGTGACGGCGCGCATTGAGAAGCACCCTCTCATCAACCTGGTGCGCGAAGAGGCCCCCTCGCTTGCTGAGGCTGCCTGCGGTGCGCGTGCCCTCATTGTGGCGACCGGCCCGCTTACCTCCGACGCCCTGGCGGCCGACCTCGCTGCGTATGCGGGCGGTGAGCATCTTGCCTTCTATGACGCGGCGGCACCCATCGTCATGGCCGATTCGCTCGACACCGAGCGGCTCTTTCGCCAAAGCCGCTACGAGGATGGGGCGGAAGTGGGCGACTACTTGAATGCCCCGTTCACGCGCGAGGAATACGACCACTTCATCGAGGAACTTATCGCGGCTGAGCGCGTGATTTTACGCGATTTTGAGACGCGCGATTTGTTCCAGGCGTGCCAGCCTATCGAAGAAATTGCGCGCAAGGGACACGACGCTCCGCGTTTCGGCCCGCTGAAGCCCGTGGGGCTCACCGACCCGCGCACGGGACGGCGGCCGTGGGCGGCGCTCCAGCTGCGTGCCGAGGATGCGCACGGATCGTGCCATAACCTGGTGGGCTTTCAAACGAACCTCACCTTTCCTGAACAGAAGCGGGTGTTTCGCCTCATACCGGGGCTTGAACAGGCTGAATTTGCGCGCTATGGTGTCATGCATCGCAACACGTTTCTCGATGCGCCGCGCTTGCTCGACAGTAACCTGCACCTGACGGCACCCGCTGCCGCGTCCCTTGGCATCCCGGTATTCATTGCCGGGCAGCTTTCCGGCACGGAGGGGTATTGCGAGGCCATCCGCTCGGGGTTGCACGCGGCGTTGGCTGTGCTTGCAACGCTCGCCAACACGCCGTTGCCGCCGCTTCCCACCGAGACGGCGTTTGGGGCGTTGCTGTCCTACGCCACGAACCCGGAAACGGTGGACTACCAGCCCCTGCACGTGAATTTCGGCATCATGCCGCCGCTTGCGCAGCGCGTGCGCAACAAGCGCGACCGCTACGCCGCCTACGCCGCCCGCGGGGCCGAGGCGCTTGTGGCCTACGTGCGCGATCTGGAGCAGGCGGGCCTCATGCCGGCCGCGCACAAGGATGCGTGCGATGACTGAAACCTCTCTAGCACCAGATGACACCCCGGAGTGTGACCCGCACACCGAAGCGCTCATTGAGGGCTTCTGCGATGCGCTGCGCGTGGAGCACAATGCCTCGGTGCACACGCTGCGCGCCTACCGCATCGACCTGTTAGATTACGCCCGCTGGGCCGCGCGCGAACATATTGACCCGCTGGCTGCAACACACAAACACCTGCGTCGCTACCTGGGAGAACTCGATCGCGCCCAGTACTCGCGCACCACCATTAACCGGCGGCTCTCGGCTCTGCGCAGCTTCTTTCGCTGGCTCAATGTGACCAACGTCATCGACTCCGACCCGGCAAGCGTGCTCTCGGGCCCGCGCAAACAGAAAAGCCTGCCGCACGTCATACGCGCCGCCGACATGGTGCGTTTGCTGTCGGTGTATGGCAAGCGCGACGTCTCCGGCAATCTGCGCGAGCAAACCCCGGTTGACCTGCGTAACCAGGCGCTGCTGGAGTTCCTCTACGCGTGCGGCGCGCGCGTGTCCGAAGCCGCGGGCTTGCTCACGGCTAACGTCGACTTCGAGCGCGGCCAGGTGAAGGTATTCGGCAAGGGGTCGAAGGAGCGTATCGTCCCGCTGCATGACATGGCGCTCTCCTCAATGCGCACGTATTTGCTGATAGGGCGCCCACACATCCTCAAAGACCGCCAGAGTGACTTCTTCTTCGTGTCCACGCGTGGCAATGGCATGACCACCGACGGCATCCGCAAGCTGTTCAAGGAAGCGCTGCGCGCCGCGGGGCTCGACGAAACGCTGTCGCCCCACGACATGCGCCACACCTTTGCAACGGATTTGCTCGACGGCGGGGCCGATCTGCGCAGCGTGCAGGAAATGCTCGGCCACTCAAGCCTGTCCACCACGCAAATCTATACGCACCTCTCCCCGGGCCGTCTCAAGCAGGTGCATCATCGCGCGCATCCGCGCGGCTAAGGCTCCCGCCGCTCACCGGGCTGTTGGCGCGCAGGTAGCGGCGGCCTGACCGCTGCCTGACGGATGGCGCCCTCCGCCCACACTGGTCGACCATTCCTTCACTATTGGGCGTTGAACAGGCGCGCATTCGCCGCGCGACGCTCGTTAGAAGGGATATGATGCTTATGAATAAGCGCAAGTTTAGGATGATGGGCTGGGCCGTGGCGGCCGTGCTGGCCATGACGCCGTTTCTGCACGGGTGCGCGGCGGGTGACACCAATACCGACGCAAACCAAAACGAAGGCTCCGGCCAGGAGACGTCTCAAATGGAACCCAGCACCAGCCAAACCGAGACCGTGCGCTACGGTCAGGTAATGGCAGTGAACGGCGACGAAGTGACCGTTAACTTGGGCGAACTTGAGAACGCTCAGGACGGCAGTGGCGCGAAGACCTTTGTTGCCGACGAAGATGAGATCACTTTCAACAAGGGTAATGTAGTGGTTATGGACGAATCGGGCGCTGTAGCTGACGACCCGACGTTTGCGGCCGATGACGTGCTGGTCATGCGCGGCGCAGGCCTCGGTTCCGACTTCGTGCCCGAGAAGATTGAGATTCTTGACATTACCGAAAACGGCTTAGGTACCGACAAGTAAATCCGCATGCACTGTGCAGCATCCGACCAGCTCCAAAGTGAGTTGCCGGGCGCGCACTCTGCGCTGACTACCCAACGTGGCCACCGCTCGCAAGGGGTTTCTGAACATTGTTCAGAAACCCCTTGCTTCGTTTGCGGGCGTGCGTATAATAGGCACAGCTTGAAATGAACGATGTTCACTTTGGATTGGCAACACCGGCAGAAACCCACACGCGGAAAGGAGGGCGCCATGGTGCGACGAGGCGTGGATCGCGCCACCATCACGCAGACGGCCTATGCGCTCGCTGAAAAGCGGGGGCTTGCGGCCCTTGACATCCGCGGCGTGGCCGAGGCGTGCGGCGTGTCGGTGGGCACCATCTACAACTGCTTCCCTACGAAAGACGACCTCATGGTGGAGGTCATCGGCACGTTTTGGGGCAATGTCTTCCAGGAGGACTTGTGCCGCGTGGTGCCGGGGGAGCGCTTCGATGCCTTTGTGGTGCGCTTGCACAGCGCCCTTACCTCAGGCCTTGCAGCGTTTCGCTCAGACTGGTTACCGCAGATCAGCGCCTTGTCTATGCAGGGCCGTGATGCGGGCAAGCTGCGCGAAACGGAACTCTTCAACCACATGCGTGCGGGCCTTCAGGCCGTCCTTGCGGCCGACCCCGACGCCGATGTTGCCCGCGCGGGCGTGAGCGCGGAGGAACTGGTGGCGTTTGTGCTGGACAGCCTTATTCACACCCTAAGCGCCGGCGAGGGCGATTGCCGCGTGTTGGCGCATCTTTTGAGCGCCGCGCTCTACGAAGCGCCGGCGCACACCGAAGGGGCGCATGTCGCCCCTGAACAGCAAAGCGAGTCGACGGCACGGGCTGTCAAGGAGGTTGAGTAATCATGTTGAAGATAACCACCGAAAAGCTCATGTTAGTGGCTGGCATCGTGTGGGCCATCGCGGGCGCCAACATCGCGAACATCGGGCTGGGCGCGTATCGGCACGACTGGGGCTGGGTCATCTGGGCGCTCTTGGTGGGTTCGGTCGTGATCTTCGTGCTGTTCCATTCCCGCATTTTCCAGAAAATGGTGCGCAAACACACGGCGCGCATTCGCGGCTACGAAGAAGCGAAGACGAACATCTTCAAGTTCTTCGACAAGAAGGGCTATATCATGATGGCTATCATGATGGTCGGCGGCATTGGGCTGCGCATGTCGGGCCTGATCCCGGACTGGTTTTTCGCCTTCTTCTATACGGGGCTGGGTATTGCGCTGGTGGTGGCGGGCCTCACCTTTCTTCTGCGCTACTTTCGCAAGAATACGGACGTCGTGTGCCCGGTGATGCCGAACACCTCTGCGCGGCAGCACTAGCCGCGCCGGCCCTCCGATGACGATACGGTTACGTCTGGGGGCATCCGTCACGCGGATGTCATAGTATGGCTTACGTACCGTAACCTGTTGCTGCGCGCGGACGTGCGGCAACGCATCGCGAAGGGGGCTTTGTGGCCGTCATATTCATTGTGGAGGATGACGCGCCTTTGCGCGAAGAGGTGTCTCACCTGCTGGAATTGCAGGGTCACGAGCCGGTGTCCACCGCGAACTTTGATTGCGTGGTCGACGAGATTCTGGCGGCTGAGCCCGATTGCGTGCTGTTGGACTTGAAGCTTCCCGGCGCCGGCGGGCATGCCGTGTGCCGCGCGGTGCGGCAGGAAAGCGACGTGCCCATCATCATGCTCACCTCGTCCGATAGCGAGTTTGACGAAGTCATGAGCATGAACCTGGGTGCGGACGACTACGTGACGAAGCCCTACAACCCCGCCGTGTTGCTCGCGCGCCTGCAATCGGTGCTGCGTCGCTCGCAGCGCGGGGAGCCGTCTACGCGCATCGCGCACAAAGGCGTGGTGCTGGATGTGGCCCGCGGCACGGTGGAGCACGACGGGCACGCGGTGGAACTTACGCGCAACGAGCTGAAAATTCTGCACCTGCTCATGGCGAACCACGACACCATTATCTCGCGCCAGGAGCTGATGATGGAACTCTGGCAATCCGACGCCTTCATCGACGACAACACCCTTACGGTGAACGTGAACCGCCTACGCAAAAGCCTGGCCTCCATCGGTGTGCCCGAGGGCTTTTTGGTGACCAGGCGTGGACAAGGGTATTTGGTGTGAGGCCATGAGCCTGGGACGGTATCTGCGCGATCGCGCAGTGGCGTGCGTACTGCTTGTCATCTGCGCATTTGGTGTGGCAGGCATGTTTATGGTGCTGGGCGACGGCGTGCAGGCGGCCGTCCTGGGCGCGTGCTTCGTGGTGGCCTGCGGGGCGGTGGTCTTTGCGTACGACTTTGCACGTCGTCGTCGCTTCTACGACGAGTTGGTGCGTTTCACCGACGACCTAGAGAACGCCTATTACGCCTCGTCGTTGTTGGAAGAACCCGAGTTTCTTGAGGGCTGCTTGACGTTCGAGGCGCTTGAAGCCACGGGGAAGGCGGCGGCCGATGACGTGGCCGCGCACAAGCAGCAAGCCGAGGCGTACCGCGACTACATTGAGCTGTGGATCCACGAGATAAAAACGCCCATCGCCGCCGCGGGTCTCATGGCGGCGAACCTGCACGGTTCGGAGGCCACGAAGCTCAAAGGCGAGCTTGACCGCATCGAGGGATACGTTGAACAGGCGCTTTACTACGCGCGCTCCACCTCGCTTGCGCGGGACTTCGCCATTCGCGAGGTGCCGCTTGAAAGCGTGGTGCGCGGCGCGGTGAAGAAGCACGCACGCTTCCTCATTGAGCAGGGGACGACGCCGGTTATTGAGCTAGGTCGTGACGTGCGCGTATTTGCCGACGCGAAGTGGCTCGCCTTCATTGTGGGGCAACTGGTGACGAATGCGGCGAAGTACGGCGCGACGCAGGTGCGGTTCTCCACGCGCACGGAGGGGGAGGGCACGCCCGCCGCGCGCACTGTGCTGGAGGTGGCCGACGACGGCCCCGGCATTCCCGCCGCTGACGTCCCGCGCGTGTTCGAGCGAGGCTTCACCGGCCAAAACGGTCGCATGCTGGGCTCGTCCACCGGCATGGGCCTCTACCTGGTGTCCGAGCTGTGCACGAAGATGGACTTGGGCGTGGGCCTCGCCTCGGAAGAGGGAAGCGGTACCCGCGTCCTCATAACCTTCCCCCACGACCGCCGCCGTTTGGATACCACTCTCTTCCTTTCAAAAGCGTAAGGTTGGGGTAAGGATGGGCTATGGCAGGTGGGGGTGGGGTTTCGTAGTATCTTCTCATACCCGAAGAAGAGGAGATGCGAATCATGACCGAAGTGTATGCCACTCCGCAAAGCGCCGCGGCGGCCCATGCTGCAGCGGGCTCGGCGCGACCCATTTTGTCCGTGCGTCAGATTGAAAAGGTGTACGGCAACCGCGATTCCGTCACGCGCGCCATCAACGATATCAGCTTCGACGTGATGCCGGGCGAGTTCGTGGGCATCATGGGGCCGTCGGGCTCCGGCAAAACCACGCTGCTGAACTGCGTAGCCACCATCGACACGGTCACGAGCGGCCATATTCTCGTGGACGGCCGCGACGTCACGGGTTTGCGCTCGCGCTCGCTGGCGAAGTTCCGCCGCGACGATTTGGGCTTCATCTTCCAGGACTCCAACCTGCTGGACACGCTGACCGCGTTCGAAAACATCGCGCTCGCGCTCACGGTGAAGGGGGAGCACACCTCCAAGGTGCGCCCGAAGGTGGAAGAGATTGCGCAGGTCCTAGGCGTGTCGGACGTGCTGAACAAATATCCCTACCAGATGTCCGGCGGCCAAAAGCAGCGCATCGCGGCGGCGCGCGCCATGGTGGCTGACCCGAAATTGGTACTGGCCGACGAGCCCACCGGCGCGCTTGATTCGCGCAGTGCCTCGGTGATGCTGGACACGCTCACCATGATGAACACCCAGCTGAACGCCACCATTATGATGGTGACGCACGATTCGTTCGCCGCGTCGTTTGCCAGCCGCATCCTGTTCATCAAGGACGGCGCCGTGTTCAATGAAATTCGCAAGGGCGACACCAGCCGCACCGACTTCTTCAACCGCATCATGGAAGTGGTGACCTTCCTTGGAGGGGATGTGCGCGATGCTAGCTAAACTCGCGTGGCGCAACGTGCGCCGCTCGGTGCGGGACTACGCTGTGTACTTCGTCACGCTCGTATTCGGCGTGGCGGTGTTCTACGCGTTCAACTCCGTGCAGAGTCAGTCCATCCTGTTCGACCTCGCAGACACGGCCTCGGGCAGCGTGTTTGCGCTCACGGGGCAGTTCCTTGGCATGTTCAGCGTGCTTATTGCCTGTGTGCTGGGCTTTTTGGTGCTGTATGCCAACGGCTTCCTCATCCGGCGGCGCAAGCAGGAATTCGGTACCTACCTGGTGTTAGGCATGAAGCCGGGGCAGGTGTCGGCCATCGTGCTCATGGAAACGGTGGCGGTGGGCCTGGTGTCGCTGGCCGTGGGCCTGGTGCTGGGACTTGCGCTGTCGCAGGGACTTTCGTTCGTGACGGCGGGGCTGTTCAACATCCAGATGACGCAGTATCAGTTCGTATTTTCCTTCGACGGCTTCATGCTGACACTCATCTGCTTTGTGCTCATCTTTGCGGTGACGGCGGTGTTCAACACGCTTTCCATCAGGCGCTATAAGCTTATCGACCTACTCAGCGCTCGCGCCAAGAACGCGCGTTACCGCGTGCGGAATCCGTGGGTGAGCCTGGTGGCGTTCATTGCGGCGGTGGGCATTCTCGCGTGGGCGTATGTCACGCTCATCGAGAACGGCGTGCTGGATTTTGGCCCAGGATTCACCAGGGCCACGGTGCTCATGGTGCTGGGAACGTTCTTGTTCTTCTGGTCGCTCGCGGGCTTTGTGATTGCCGTACTTGAACGCACGCGCGGCGTGTATTTCAAAGGTCTGGTCATGTTTACGACACGCCAAATTGCCAGCAAGGTAAATACGGCGTTTGTGTCGCTGTCGGTGGTGTGCGTGATGCTGTTCTTCTCGCTGACAGTGTTCTCCACCGGCATGGGGCTGGCGCGCGCGTTCAGCGGAAACATTGAGAACGGCACGCTGTACGATGCCACGCTGACCGCGAACATCTACCTGAACACCGGCGGAACCGATGATCCCGAAAAACTGGCGAACATGTCCGAGGAAGATCGCGAATACCAGAAGGTGGCCGACGAGAAAGCAGCCAAAATCAAGGCCGACGCTGAGGCGTACGATTGGGACATGGCCGCGAAGCTGGCCGACGGCGCGCCCGAGCTGTGGAACCAACTGGTGAAGCAGTCCGCGCAGATTGACGCCTATGTAAGCGCCGACACATCCTACGGTGAACTCATGGATCGCTACCAGTGGGACACGGGCAACGAGAACCAGAACGAGGCCGTGCACAAGCAGGGTGTCACGCTCATCGCTGTCTCACAGTTCAATACACTTGCCGAGCTCACCGGGCGTCCGACGGTAGAGGTAGGCGAGAACAACTACGCCGTGAACAACACCCTCGATGGCATGAAAGGGCTTGCGGAATCGCTCGCGAAAGAAGGCGAGACGGTGGTGGCAGCAGGCCGCGAACTCACCTCGGTGGGCGAGCTGCGCAGTCAGCCGCTGGAAGATGCTGCGTTCGTGTCGAGCGGTGCCGAGGTTATCGTGTCCGATTCGGTGATTGCCGACTTGCGCGCTCAGGGTCAGGTGCCGGACGCGAGCTACCTGAACCTCATGTACAAGGTGGATCGTACCGAGGGCGATGTGCTGCTTGAGCAGCTGCTGGCCCAGGTGTCACCCCCCAGCGCCGAGGTGGCTGCGTCGGGCTGGGCGTTCGGCCCGAATCCCTGGCCGGTTACGCTGACGTTTACCGCGCAAGAGGTGCTCATTCAGTCGAGCGGCATGAACCTCATGATTTCGTACCTGGCGCTCTACATTGGCTTCATGTTTCTGGTGGCTACGGCGGCAATCCTTGCCATCCAGCAGCTGTCGGAGACCAGTGACTCGCTGCCGCGCTACCGCACGCTCGCCGAGATTGGCTGCGACCGCCGCATGATCTTCCGGTCGCTGCGCACGCAGACGCTCGTGTACTTCCTGGTGCCGCTAGCGCTGGCTGTGTGTCACACGGTGTGTGCGGTGGGAATTATCAGCGAGACGGTGACCAAGCAGCTGGGCGTGTCAGTACTTGAGCCCGCGCTTCTGACCGGCGTGTTTACCGCGGTGATTTACGGCGCGTATCTGCTGGTGACGTATTTCGCCAGCAAGGGCATCATTCGCTCTTCACTGGGAAGCAAGCTTCTGGGGTAGGGAAGCGTGCGCAACCCCCCGTCATCCTGCAGAGGCGCCGTTGGTGTACCCCTGTGTCATCCTGAGCGGAGCGAACGCAGTGAGCGTAGTCGAAGGATCCCGAACGGCGCCAGCAGGAATACCCCCAGCTAACGCCACACGGGATCCTTCCCCTGCGGGACTAGCTTCGCGTCGCGACTACGGCGCTTCGCGCCTCCGCTCAGGATGACAGGGGGATACTGGCGGCGTTCCGCTCGGGATGATAAAGGTATCTTTGATCAGGGAGCAGGGGAAATCCCGATGGACAGGTGCGGGGGGTTTGGTAAAATGTTTGCCATGGTTGACTCCCCTCAGACAGCGAAGCGCCGCGTGCGCGAGAAGCGCACCATCTCGCAGATGGTGGTGCTGTACTGCGCCGGTAACCATGAGGCGGCCGCGCGCACCGAGACGGCGCATTGTGGCGCGCGGGTGTGTCCGGCGTGTGCTGAGCTAGACGCCTACGCCGTGCTGCGCACGGAGCGCTGTCGCAAGATGGAGGTCAAAACCTCGTGCGAACAGTGTGGCAACCATTGCTATGCTCCCGACAAGCGCGAAGCCGTACGTGCGGTCATGCGCTACGCCGGCCCGCGCATGCTCTTGCATCATCCCGTGGCGGCTGTTCGCCACCTGCTCGGTCGCTGAACCACAGCCCTAAATTCGCCAGCCGGCTAGTCTGCCGGCTCGTCGGAACCTTCGCCTGCCGAATTCGCCTCACAGTTCGCCTGCTGAACCTTCCTCCCGTTCGCTCGTTTCCTCATCCGTTTCCCAAACGTCGTTGTTTGCACCACCCCCCTGTGCAGTTCGCGGTACAATGGGCACAAGGTTCTGCGACAGGTGCGGCGAGGAAAGGGAAGGCATGCTTGGCAAGGTCGACGCGCTGTTCGCGCGCTTGGAGGACGTCATGGCGTTCCAAGCCATTCGCCAAGGCCTCATTCTTACTATTCCGGTGCTGTTGGTGGGTTCCTTCTGTCTGATTTTTCTCAACCTGCCGTTCGCGTCTTATCAGGTGTTTCTGAGTTCTGTTCCGCTGTTTGAACGCGTGCTGAACCTGGCGTACGACGCCACGATGGGTATTTTTTCGCTGTATGTGGCCGTGGCCATTGCGCTGCGTTATGCGAACGCAAGCGCCGAGCGGTTCGGTGGTTTCTTCGTGCAGGGCGCGCCCTTTGCGGCGCTGGCGGCGTATCTGGCGTTCGTTGGCTTTGGTACTGAGGCATTCAACCTGGTGGTGCTCAGCACGCGGTCGCTATTCATAGCCATTGTGACTGGCCTCGGTTCGTCCATGCTGTATTGTCGCCTGATGCGTCTGCGCCGCGCGAAGCGGCTCTATGGCGACAGCATGGACGATGTGTTCAACCAAGCGGTGTCGGCGCTCATGCCCATTGCTGTGGTGATCCTCGCATTTGCGCTGGTGAACGTGCTGGTGGCGCACCTGGCGGGCGTGAGCAGCGTGGAAGAGCTGCTGTTCAAGGGAGTGAGCGCGCTTTTTCCGCTGGCCACGGCTACGCTTGGCAGTGGGCTTTTGTACCTCTTAATGAACAACGTCATGTGGTTCTTCGGCATCCATGGCGGCAATATGCTGGACGGCGTGGCGCAAAGCGTGTTCGTGCCGGGTACGGCGGCGAATGCGGCGGCGCTGGCGGCAGGGGAGGCGCCGACGCATATTGTGACAAAGACGTTTCTGGACGTGTTTGCCTCGATTGGTGGTGCTGGGGCGCTTCTGGCCCTGCTCATTGCGATTCTGCTGTTTGGACGACGGCGCAGTGCGCGGCGCCTGTCCACGTTTGCGGCCGTGCCTATGGTGTTCAACATCAGCGAAATCATGCTGTTTGGCCTGCCGGTGGTGTGGAATCCGGCGCTGTTTATCCCGTTTATTGCCGTGCCCCTGGTGAATATGGTAGTGGCGTACGCGGCCACGGCGGCGGGTCTTGTGCCGCTGACGGTGGTGGATGTGTCGTGGACAACGCCGCCGTTGGTGGGCGGGTATGTTGCCACCGGGTCGATGGCGGGCGCGCTGCTGCAGCTGGGATGCATCATGCTTGATGTGGTGCTTTACCTGCCGTTTCTTCGCCGCTATGAGCGTTCGGCCGACGACCGTGCGCGCCGGGAGTACGCGGCGCTGCTTGCCACGTTCCAAGATGCTGAACGTTCGGGTCATGAGGTGGAACTCATCGCTACGGCGGGGCCGCAGGGGGCGCTGGCCCGTTCGCTTTCCGAGGATGTGCGGCATGCGGTGGTCACGCGGTCGTTTGTCTTGCACTATCAGCCGCAGTTCAACGCCGTGGGCGAGGCGGTGGGGGCAGAGGCGCTGCTGCGCTTTGAGCATCCGGTGTATGGGATGCTGTATCCGCCGCTCGTGCTGGAACTGGTCAAAGAGGTGGGCGTGGAGCGCGACTTGGAGCGCGCGGTGTTCGATCGGGCGCTCGATGAGGCGCTGGCGGTGGAAGCGCTTGCGCACGAGGGCGCGCTGGCGGCGAACTTCTCCGTGAGCGTGAACGCCACGGCCACGCTGCTGCAGGACGCGGAGTCGGTCGACTTTATTATTGCTGCACTGCGGGCGCGCGGCCTGGACGCGGGGCGTGTAGTGGTGGAGGCCACGGAGCGCGAGGCGCTGCGTTGGGACGCGGACGCGTCGGGGCTGCTGCGTCGCTTGGCGGACGCGGGCGTGCCGCTTGCCATCGACGACTTCTCCATGGGTCGCACGTCGTTCCAGTACCTGGAAACCAGCGTGTTTTCCGTGGTGAAGCTTGACGGCACCATTGCCAAAGGTGTCATGGAAAACGAACGCTACGCCGAAATTGTGGCTTCCATCACGCAACTTTCCGAGCAACTGGGCTTCACGGTGCTGGCTGAGTACGTGGAAACCGCCGAACAACGCGACCGCTTGAAAGAACTCGGCTGCTCCTACTTTCAAGGCTACCTCTACGCCCCCGCCCTCCCATTCAACGAAATGGTAGAACGGGTGCGGGTGAATACCCCCTTGTCATCCTGACGATTTACTGCTGGCACAACCCTTTGTCATCCTGAGCGGAGCGCCGTCAGGCGCGGAGTCGAAGGATCCCGTGCGGCGTGAGCAGAAAGGCTTACGGTTGGCGCCGCTTGGGATGACAGGTCGGTAGGAATCGAACAGTTTGTGCTCAGAATTTGAACGAATGGGGCGAACGGATGTTTTCGCCCTTGGTTGTGCTTGGCTGCGCTAGAATGGACGATTACACGGAAATGATAGTTTTCCGGTAGCCATAGTTTCGGCCGCCGCACGATAGAAAGAGCATACGCACTATGGGACAAAACGCCATTGTTATTAAAGGTGCTCGCGAGCACAACCTGAAAGATATTGACCTCATTATTCCGCGCGACGAACTGGTGGTTATTACGGGTTTGTCGGGCAGTGGCAAGTCGAGCCTCGCCTTCGACACGATGTATGCCGAAGGCCAGCGACGCTACGTGGAAAGCCTCTCCAGCTACGCGCGTATGTTCCTGGGGCAGATGAGCAAGCCGGACCTCGACAGCATTGACGGTCTGTCGCCGGCCGTGTCCATCGACCAGAAAACCACCTCCAAAAACCCGCGCTCCACGGTGGGCACGACCACAGAAATATACGACTACCTGCGCCTTCTGTTCGCACGCGTGGGTGTGCCGCACTGTCCGGAATGCGGGCGCGTCATCAAGAAGCAAACCACCGACCAGGTGACCGACGAAATTTTGTCCCTCGCGCCGGGTGCGAAGGCCATCATCATGGCCCCGGTGGTGGCGGGCCGCAAGGGTGAGTTTACGAAGCTGTTCGCCGACCTGCAGAAAGAGGGCTTTAGTCGCGTGCGCATCGACGGCGAAATTGTGAAACTGGACGGCGAGCCGCGCACGCTGAACAAGAAGATCAAGCACTTCATTGACGTGGTGGTGGACCGCGTCCAGCTGAAAGAGAGTGCCACGAGCCGCATCGCTGAGGCCGTGGAGTTGGCCACGAAGTTGGCTGATGGGCGCGTGCTCGTGCAGGTGCTGGGCGACGACGGCCAGCCGCTCGGCGAAAGCGGCGGCAAGTCGTCGGGTGCCACGGGTGGTTTGGGCGAGGGGGAGCACCTGTTCTCGCTCGCGCTCGCGTGCCCCGAGCACGGCCACTCCATGGACGAGCTGCAACCGCGTGACTTCTCGTTCAACGCGCCTTACGGCGCCTGCCCCGATTGCCTGGGCATCGGCAGTCGTGAGGAAGTGGATCCCTCGCTGGTGATACCCGACCCGTCGCTCACGCTGGCAGAAGGCGTGGTTGCGCCGTTTAAGACGGGCAACTACTACCCGCAGGTGCTGCGCGCCGTGGCCCACCACATGGGCGTGGATGAGAACACTCCGTGGGAAGACATGCCGAAGAAGGCGCAGGATGCGCTGCTCTACGGCCTGGGCGACACCAAGGTGCGCGTCGACTACGTGACGGTGGATGGCCGCGAGACGTACTGGTATATCGAGTGGGAGGGTGCGCTTGCCGCCGTGCAGCGTCGCTATCAGGAGGCTCAGTCGGACAATCAGCGCGAGAAACTGTCCGAGTATTTCGCCATTGTGCCTTGTCAGACGTGCGGTGGTAAGCGCTTGAAGCCTGAAATCCTAGCCGTGACGGTGGCTGACAAGTCTATTCATGACGTAACCGAAATGAGTGCGGCGGACTCGCTTGAGTACTTCGAGGGGCTGTCGTTCCACGGTGCGGAGGAACACATCGCGGGACCCATCGTGAAGGAGATCAAGGCGCGCCTGCGCTTCTTGGTGGACGTGGGCTTGGACTACCTCACGCTTGAGCGCGCCACCGCCACGCTTTCGGGCGGCGAGGCGCAGCGTATTCGTCTGGCTACGCAGATTGGTGCGGGTCTCATGGGCGTGCTCTACATTTTGGACGAACCCTCCATTGGCCTGCACCAACGCGACAATGAGCGGCTTATTGCCACGCTTGAGCGCTTGCGCGACTTGGGCAACACGGTGATTGTGGTGGAACACGACGAAGACACTATCCGCAGCGCCGACTACGTCATTGACATAGGGCCCGGCGCGGGCGAACACGGTGGCCAGGTGGTGGCCGCCGGCAAGCCGGATGAAATTGTGAAGTTCGACGGCTCGCTCACGGCGGACTATCTGTCTGGGCGGCGCACCATCCCCGTACCTGAGAAGCGCCGCAAGCCGCGCCGCGGCTCGCTCAAGCTGACGGGCGCGACAGAGAACAACCTGAAAAACGTGACGCTGGAAGTGCCCTTCGGCACGCTCACCGTGGTGACGGGCGTGTCCGGTTCGGGTAAGAGTTCGCTGGTCACCGATACGCTGGCACCGGCGCTGGCAAACCGCGTAAACCATGCGCACCGACGCTCGGGCAAGTACAAGAAAATTACCGGGCTCGATAAGATCGACAAGGTTATCAACATCGACCAGAGTCCTATCGGACGCACGCCGCGCTCGAACCCTGCTACCTACATTGGGCTATGGGATGACATTCGCGCGCTGTTTGCCTCCACGCAGGAATCGAAGGCGCGCGGCTACGGGCCAGGGCGTTTCTCGTTCAACGTGAATGGCGGCCGCTGCGAGGCCTGCAAGGGCGACGGTCAGATCAAAATTGAGATGCACTTTCTGCCCGACATTTACGTGCCCTGCGAGGTGTGCGGCGGTGCGCGCTACAATCGCGAAACGCTGCAGGTGACGTATCGCGGCAAGAACATTGCCGAGGTGTTGGACATGACCGTGGACGATGCGCTCGCGTTCTTCGAGAACATTCCGGGCATCAAGCGCAAGCTGCAAACGCTGCATGACGTGGGCCTGGGCTACATTCGTCTGGGCCAGCCCGCCACCACGCTTTCCGGCGGCGAGGCGCAGCGCGTGAAGCTGTCGAGTGAGCTGCAGCGCCGCCAGACTGGCAAGACGTTCTACATTCTGGACGAGCCCACCACGGGCCTGCACTTCGAGGACGTGCGTCAGCTGCTGGAAGTGCTTGAGCGCCTGGTGGATGCTGGGAATACCGTGCTGGTGATTGAGCACAACCTCGACGTCATCAAGTGCGCTGACCGCATTATCGACCTCGGCCCCGAAGGCGGCGACCGTGGCGGCACCATAGTAGCCCAAGGCACCCCCGAAGAAGTAGCCCAGGTGGAGGAAAGCTACACGGGCCAATTCGTGAAACGTATGCTTTAGCGTTCCGGCGGCTTACAGCCGCCGGAACTTCTATAGCGAGAGGCTGCAACAAGAGTCTCTAGCCCCGCTTCAAAAAATGTGACGCGCTTACGCGTTACCGAATACGCCACAAGATGACCTGCCCTCCCTATCACCATGACGAGGGCTCCTTCATGTACGATAAACCTAACTAAAAAGGTAATTTTCGTAGGGGTGCTTCACGAAGCGCCCTCTCCGCCGTAGGCGGAGTATACAACCATGACCTGCGTTCTCAGTTCTTTTCTCGGCGCGCCTGTGCGCTTCTTCCTCAAACCCTTCTCTCCATCCCTAAAAATCACCATGCCTTGTCACGTGTTTCCGGTGATTTCGGGCGCGTTCGGCCTCCCTATACTTTTTTGCCAGATGGTGGAAAAGCGAGAGGAGGATTCATATGTGTTTTCGACCTGCAGACGTAAAAGCCCAGGCCAACATCTGTCCTGCGTGCGGTGCGGAGAATCTGGAGTACGCGGCTATCTGCGACAGCTGCGGCGCGGAGCTTGACGGGCCCAGTGGTGACACGGCTGACGGAGCTCCCCTGGGTATTCCGACCCCGCCGGGTGCCCCGGCGGCACCTAAAGCTCCGAGCGCTCCAAAAGCTTCGCTCGGTTAAACAAGCTAAGGGGGCGGTGCTGCAAAGGCATTGCCAAACGAGCCCACCGGCTTGATAAAAGGCGCGTGCTAGCAGCCGCGCGACGGTACGGCGAGATACGGAGGAGGAGACGTGGAAAACGCCCAAGCAACCAACGAAAGCGGAACCAAGAAGGTGTACGCCGGCTGTCGGTCGTGTCACCTGAACTGCCCAGTATGGGTAACAGTGAAAGACGGAAGGGCGGTCAAGGTTGAAGGGGATCCAAAGCTTGGCCCGCCTAACATGGGCAAGGCGTGCGTGCGCGCCTCGGAAGCAATTCAATTTGAGTATAGCCCGACGCGCCTGCGCTATCCCCTCAAGCGTGCGGGGAAACGTGGCGAAGGTAAGTGGGAGCGCATCTCGTGGGATCAGGCTGTCGAGGAAATCGCCGCGAAGATTCACTCCATGGTGGAAGAGTATGGGGCCGAGACCTTCGTGCTCCCCGGACGTACCGGACGCCACGACATGGGCTGGGTAGCCCATCGTATCGCACGCACTATTGGTACGCCGAACAACTACTATGGCGCTATTCAGGTGTGCTATTTGCCCCAGTCCCACGAGCATATCAATTACGGTTTCTATACAGCAACTGGCGGCGGGTCGGCGCCGACGAACTGCCATGTGAGTTTCTCAGCCGAGCAGGCTTATGCCTGGCCCATTCAGACGCAGTCCATTATGGCCAACAAGGAAAACGGCACAAAATTTATCGTTGTTGACCCCGTGCAGGGCGTCTATGCCAGCAAGGCTGACGAATGGGTTCCCGTGCGCCCGGGCACTGATGTTGGGCTCATCATGGGCATGGTGAAAGTCATCATTGAAAAGGAACTGTACGACAAGGATTACATTGTCCGCTGGAGCAACGCACCCTTCCTGGTGCGCGGCGACACCGGTGCGCTGCTGCTGGAGAGTGACATCGTAAAGGGCGGCAGCGACAAGCGTTATATGGTGTGGGACGAAAAAGAGAATCGCCTCAAGTACTGGGATGTTGAAGAAGTACAGTGGGAAGGTGGCCCCTCCGGCAAGGCCCACTACGATCACTTGGTGGAGTTGTTCGAGCAGAACAAGACCTCGACCGAACAGTCGCCGGCTGCGGAACTGCCCGATTCAATCAGCCCCGCGCTCTTCGGCGAATATGAGGTTGAACTGTGCACGCGTGGCGGCAAGATTACCTGCATCCCGGCCTTCCAGATGCTGACGAACAACGTTGAGCCGTGGACGCCTGAGCACACTGAGTTCATCACCGGCGTTCCCGCCGATCAGGTGGTGCGTGTGGCCACGATGATTGGCACGCTTAAGCCGGTCGATATCAACCAGGGCATGCAATACATGTCCACTAATGTCTCTCAGTATGTGAACGCCATCAACGTTTTGAAAATCATCACGGGCAGTGTCGATGTTGCGGGCGGCAATGTGCTGGGCGCGTTCTATCCGGTCACGCCTCATGCGTTCCCGAGCGAGCTAGACCTTTCCTGGGCTGATGGCCTTCCTTTGGAGCAGAAGCGCAAGCGCCTGGGTTACTACACCCATCGCGTCGGGTGCGGTTATGCCTGGGAAGAAATTACGAAGTGGCAGCCCATTCGCCCGCAGAATGCCGACGGCTCGCTGCTGTTCCCCGACCTCACTACGGTCATGGAAGCTGCGGAGACCGGTCGTCCGTATCCTGTTCATGGCATCATCGCTATCTCGTCGAACTGGCTCATGCACGATCCCACGCTTGCGCGGTGGCTCAAGTTGCTTGACGACGAGAACAAAATCCAGTTGCACGTGGTGACCGATGTTGTCATGACTCCCACGGCGGAGATGGCCGACTACGTGCTTCCTGCGGTCACCTGGATGGAGCGCAACTTCCTGAGTTTTGGCACTGGCGGCGGTTCAAGTCCGGTGCACCAAGCTTTCAATAAGGCCGTTGAACCTTTGTGCGAAGCACGTCATGACTACGACTTCGGTGCCCTGCTTTCTAAGGAACTTGGCAAGTATGATAAACGCTATGTGGAAGGTCGCTTGAACGACGAGTGGACAAACCACTGGGCAGGCGAGTACGGAAAGTTCTGGCCGGCAGATACTATCGACGGACAGCGTGACCTGCTGAGTCGTGAATTTTTGGGCATGCCGTTTGACGAGATGCTCAAGCGTCGCGTGGCGAAGGTGCCTGGCGCCGATACGCCTCCGTCGACCGAGCGCTATCTCATAGCGGGCAAGTTCCCCACCGACACCGGCAAGGCTAACCTGTTCTCCACGATCCATCAGAAGTGTGGCTATCCGCCCCTACCAGTGTATGTCGAACCTGCCGAATCGCCGCTTTCGCGCCCCGACTTGGCTGAAGAGTACCCGCTGGTTGGCTCGTATGGCAAGCGCCAGCCCGGCTTCTTCCACTCTGAGTTCCGTCAGTTGCCGTGGACGCGCGAAATGACGAGAACTCCCGATGTGTTCATCAACCCGGAGACGGCAGCACGCTATGGCGTGAAGGAGGGCGACTGGATTTGGGTTGAAGCGCCGCCCACGGGAGGCCGCGCGCCTTACAACCGGATTATGGGCAAGGTGTCTTTCCGGTTTATGGTGGCCCCTGATGTGGTCTCGTATTCGCAACACGCGTGGTGGCGTCCCGAAAAGTCTGCGACTGATGACTTGCATGGTGCCTTTGAGTGGAACGCCGAGGCCCTGATTGAAGTGGAAAACAACTGCCCCGAGACCGGGTCAGGCGGATATCGTTCCCAGCTTTGCCGCATCTACAAGGCAACGGATGAGGACATTGCGCGCTATCAGCCTGAAATTACCCGTGAGCAACTTGAGGCACTTATGCCCATGACGACGGAGGAGTGTGAAGCATGACGCAGTTAGGTTTGGTCGTATCGCTCGACCGTTGCATGGACACGCGCGGCTGTATGGGCGCGTGCAAGCAGGAACACAACGTGGATTTGGGTGCTTTTTGGGTGCGCACGTATACCTCAACGACGGGCGACTATCCGGACGCAGAGACGTACTTCATCCCGGTTATGTGCCAGCACTGCCGCAAGCCCTCTTGCCTGCCAGCGTGTCCTGAACAGGCTATCAGCAAGCGTGAAGACGGCATTGTGATCATAGATACAACGTCGTGCGCGGCCTGCGAGGGTAAGGTGTGCATCGACGCCTGCCCATATGGCGCTATTAGCTACAACGAACGCGACAACACGGTGGGTAAATGTGATTTGTGCGCCGCCCGCGTGGATGAGGGTTTGCCTCCGGCCTGCGCGTTTGCCTGCAACTCAAACGCGTGGCTGTTCGGTGATGTAGACGACCCTGAAAGCGATATTTCGAAGGTTATTGCTTTGATGAGTGATAACGTCCATCAGCTCAAGGTTGATTCGGGCAATGAGCCTTCGTGCTACTACCTCTTAAGCTCAAAAGAGTGGCGCGACATGGAGGGGCTGAGGGTTCGTTAGCCCATGTGTGCAGGCTGGGGGAACGTACCTCCAGCCTGCACGGTGGTTGAGAGGGGAAGGGGTTTTCCGATGATGACCTACGATGCTGTTGAGGAAACGCTGTGCGAGCAGCAAATTAAGCGGCTCCGTGTGCTTGCCCGTCTGTTTTGGAACGTTATTGATCGCGAAGCGCTTGCCACTCTTGATCTGAGCGCTTTCGACGGGATGGGTGAGAAAGTCACACAAGCCCAAGCCGCACTAGCGCACGACGCACAGCGGGCGCTTGAGGATGAAGAGGTGGCACGAAACCTGCGGGTAGAGTTCACCACGCTGTTCGCGAGCCCGCGTTTGAACGCGCCGCTGCCCTATGAGTCACTCTTTGTTCACGAGGGCGGGCTCCTTATGCAGGATGCCCGCGACGATGCGGTACGTCGCTACCGCCGCGCGGGGTTTTCCATCGATTGGGAGGGACACGAGCCAGAAGATCATCTTTCGGTTGAGCTTTTATACCTTGCCCATCTGGAAGAACAGGCGCTTTCTGCCCAGCGCGAAGGCTGCAACGAGAAGCGGGATGAGGCGTTGGCGGAAGCTGCTTCGTTCAAGCGTGACCATATAGCTCAGTGGATTCCTCACTTTTGCGATAGTGTCGCACGCACCGCGGAAACGGACTTCTATCAGGGTGCTTTGACACTTCTGGAGTCATGCGTGCAAGGGGAATGTTCGTGAGCGCACTCGTTCCAAAAACGTTCGTTATCAAGTAAGGCGAAACGAAAGCCTTCACTTAAGGGGAGGTATCATGTCTGAAAAAACAGGATCAAAATTCTTTACGCAGGGTTGGATTCAGGTGTTTATTGTGTTCGTGGTCTGCATCGTGACGCAGGGCTTCGGACTGTATTCGTTTAGTATGCTCCGTATTCCTATGACCGAGATGCTGGGTGCTGAAGCTTCGGTCGTGAGTTTGGGATTCTCGGTGTATCTCGTGGTGTCTGGCGTTGCTGGCCTGGCCGTGAATGGCCTGGTATCCAAGATTGGCATCAGGGGTTGTCTTCTTATTGCGGCGGTTATGTACTCGGGAGGCTTTTTGATTCTCGGGTTTGTCAACTCGCTCTGGATGGTATTCGTTGCATATGCTGTGATGGGTATTGGCAACGGGTGCGGCGGCCTGGTTCTTATCACGGCTATTCCGTCGAACTGGTTCATCAAACGCCGCGGCATTGCGACGGGCATCACGCTGTGTGCAACATTCCCGGCTTCACTCATTACGACGAATCTCGTAGCTATTCTTACTGCTGCTGGCAGTTGGCAGAACGCGCCGATGATTCTTGCGCTCATTTCGTTTATCGTGCTGCTTGCTGCGGCGTTTCTCATTAAGTTCCGCCCGCAGGATGTGGGTTTGTATCCCGACGGCATGACGAAGGAAGAAGCGGCCCGAGTCGAGAACGAGGAAACGGCGGGTGCGGTCAAGGTTGTAGGACTCAATCGTTCACAGGCAATCAAAACGTTCACGTTCTGGGCGGTCATTATCAGCTTCGGCTTGATTGGTATCGGTGAGCAGGGTGTGTTCCAAAATTTCCCGACTTACATTGTGTCCACTGGCTTCGACTTGGCTACGGCAGGCGTGTTTATGACGTTCCTTTCCATTGCGGGGTGCGTTGGTAAACTTTTGTCAGGGTATTTCATCGACCGAATTGGCCCGCGCATCACCTATGTGGTGGTTAACGTGCTGGCTGCTTCTGGTCTTATGGCTATCGTGTTCTTTGGAGCCAACGTTGCCGTGCTCTATATCGGTGGATTCTTCTTCGGCGCTGCGCTCAGCTCCGCGCCTGTGTGTTTCACGTCCGCGGTTTCCAAGTACCTGGGTCCTGCCTATTTTGCGGCCCTGTACAGCATCGCCTTTTTGGCGAAGACCATTATGGACGCCATCGGTGTTCCGGCGCTTGCGGCAGTGGGAAGCTCGGGCTTTGGTTGGAACGGCGCGCTGTTTGTCGGTGCAGCGTTCATCCTGGTATCGGCAGTGTTTATGCTGGTGGGTGGTAAGAAGAGTAAGCTGCTGTCGAAGATGGAAGAGGATGCGGCGAAAGAACTTGCCGAGGAGGTAGAAACGGCGAAGGCGTAAGAACTCAGGAAGTAACGGTGAAGTGCGGAGTGGCCTGTTTGTCTCAGCAACAAGTGGCCACTCCGCTCGCGCTGGTTTCATGACAGGTTTACTCGTACGAAGGCGTGCTAGAATGCGCCCCAAGGGGGTCTGCGGCATCTCTGCCGCGGTCATGCTCGCTGCCTTCTGGAGAGGTAATGCTTGGTGAGACGGTGAGTATGACGATCATCGATTTCGTTGTTGTGCGATCGGTTAGGATCGATACATGGGGAATCTAATCGTAGGACGAACCGGTATAAAACTCTTTCCATCGTCAAAGTTTCGCATTCCGCGCCTTCCAAGCCCGTGTTGTGCGCTCGATGCGCTGTGTGAGTTGGTGGAGCGTTCTTTGGAGAAGAACGCTCTCGTTCTTGTGGCACCTGCTGGATGTGGAAAGACGACGCTACTTGCACAGTGGGCCGCTTCGGCATCTTCTTGCGAGCTACCCATTTCAACGAAGGTGGCTTGGGTGCGCCTGGATGCGGGCGACAATGAGTGCGCGCGGTTTTGTGAGGTACTGATAGCGGGCTTGCAGGTGCTTGTTCCTCATCTCGGTCAGCTGTTCGACGAAGTGGTGGAAAGCGGACAGTCGGACACGTTTTCTCATGTGCTGAATGTAGCCCTTGAGCGAGGTACGCAGGCGGACGATTCAACGAGGCACGTGCTGGTACTTGATAACTTTGAATGTATCGACGACGAGGATATCGACGAGGTGCTCGATTCCTTTGTGAGATACTTGCCCGCCGCCGTGAGGCTTATTATTTCAACGCAGCGAGCACCTTCGTTTCCTGCGGCGCGTGGGGTTCCTGATGCTGATGAGGCGGTTTCCTTTATTGCCTCCGGGCAACTTGTGCTCGATGAAGATGCGACGGCCCGCTATGTACGCAGTGCGCTTGGCGCTGGGACGCGCGTACCCGAAGAGGTAGGTGCTGCAGTATGGTGCGTGACGGGTGGTCATCTTCCTGCGCTCAATCAGGCAGTTTCCTATCTTACCGAGCAAAATGACGCTGTGGATGGCCTGGTCAACACTTCTTTTGATGCTCGACCTGTACTCGACGCGGTTTTCTCGCTGTTATCTGAGCCCGAAAAAACCGTGCTTGTGAGAACCTCGTTTCTCGATATTGTGACCCCCGCTCTTTGCGACCATGTTTTGCAGGTGAGTGGAAGCGATGAGGTAATCGCAACCATCGTGGCCAAAACGGGTGCTCTCACGCCAGTATCTGGAAAGCGCGGGTGGTATGAAAATAATGACCCGTGGCCACAGTACTTACAGGCGAAATTCAGAAAACTTGAACGGTCTACCCTTGACACGCTTTGCAAGCGCGCCAGCGTCTATCTGAAAGAACACGATTACATCGGGCAGGCGATGGACTGTCTGCGCAAGGCCGCTCTCTGGGAAGAGCTCAACGAGCTGGTGGGGGAATATCATCTTTCGCTCATGTTCGACAATCGATTCGACGTGTTCAAGGAGGCGTTGGAGAAGGTGCCACGCCATATTCTTGAGTCATCGCCGAAGCTGAGCATTGCCGAGGCCTGGGTGTTTGTGAAGGCGGGCTCGGTTGAGGAGGCTTTGCGGTGTGCCCGCATCGCACGGAGTCTTGTGGACGAAGAAGATCCCGATTCCCTTCAAATGGAGACTGAGTGCTTGGTTCTGCAATCGATGTGTTGCGGCCACAGTGGTGATATTCAGGTGGGAAAAGGCCTCATCGATAAGCTTCTGCAACGAAATCAAGAAGACCCCGGTTTTTTCTTGAGTTTGGTGTACAACGCAGCTGGCTGCATTGTTGCTCGTGAGAAGGAGCCGGATCGCGTTATCGGTTACCTCAAAAACTGCGTGGAGGTTGCGGAGAGCCAGGGCAATAAACCTGCCTGTTCGGTACTGTGCTATTTCGCTGCGCGACAGTGTATTGATGCGGGCGACCTGCGGCGCGCGGAGGAAACAGCTCGGAGCGCAAGGGGCTATGTGGGTTTCCAGGTGGGGGGAGGAGTTGAGTTTAACGCTCTGCCGGATGTTATTGCGGCGACGGTTGCCCGGAAGAGGGGAGATTTTGAACAGGCCGAACGGTTCTACCGAGCAAGCCTTGAGGTCTTGAAACCGACATCGGGCGTTGAGTTTTTCTCAGAGGCGGCGTGTGGCCTAGCGCTGACACAGCACGCGCAGGGGAGAACGGAAGAGGCGCTGCAAACTACGCGCTCGGTGCTACAACTGTGCGACAAGTACCATGCGGAAAGGCCAAAACTCGTGGTACTGGTGTACCTTGCACTTATTGAGTTTGATGCGGGTCGTCTGAATGAGGTAGAGGGGCACGTGCGCATGCTGCGCGCCGCCGATCCCGCCTCGGCCGATTTGGTGAATGACTTGATTGCTTTTGTGCTTGTTCGTTTTCGCTTTGTAAAAGGCCAACTTGAAGAGGCGAGGAAGCTGATTGAGGCACTTGAGGAAAGCCTTGAGCGTAGCCATCGCAATGGCCTGCTTTTGTCAGCGCTTGTTACTAAAGCGCTGGTGGCTCATGTGGCGGGACAACAAGGTCCCGCAACCCAAACTCTTCTCCAGGCACTTTCGCTTGGCTGCGAGACGGGCGAAATTGAGGCATTCGTCAACGAGGGAGCCACCATGGCGCGTGTGCTTGCCGAAGTGCAAGAGCGAAACCTGTTGGATAGGAAACAGGAGTCCTTCGTACGCAAGATTGTGCAACGGATAGCCGACTTGAACATACCGGAGCCAGCGTGGCGCCTTGAAACGCCGAGCAAAAGCCCGCTGACGGCTCGTGAGCGTGAAGTGTGCGAACTGCTGGCGCTTGGTTATAGCAACCGAGATATTTCTGAGTCGTTATGCGTATCGGTAAATACCGTTGATACGCATCGCAAGCGCATTTACACCAAACTGGCCGTGAGTAGTCGCAAGGAACTGGTGGAAAAACTCTCCTCATAGGTTCCGCCGTTCTACGAACGGCGGAACCAGTTGACGCTGCG
>DSLMC04103__coassemble_402_pt1 | contig 40219 bp, 35 predicted proteins | sample DSLMC04103__metabat2_high_PE_001 | metagenome-assembled genome bin DSLMC04103
TCCCCGGTTCTACCAAATTCATTCCCGCCCAGGCATTGTCCCTGTGCCATCTGGGTACCTCACTCTCTTTCGGGGATGGCAGCACCGCATTTGCAAGCTACGACAGAATGTTATTTTCAAAGAATATGAAGACGTTGGTTGCCTGCCCGCCGGCTTACGGGAAAGCCGTCGTGTTGCCATCCGAGACTGAGGCAATCGGCGAGTACGCGCTTGCTGGCTGTAAAGACCTTGCATCAATCACGGTGTTGGGCAACGTTCAATCAATCGACCCCACAGCTTTCGCTGATGAGGTCAAAGCCTCAGCTGTTGTGGCGCTTCCAGCAGGTGAAGACTTCGAAACTCGCAAGTCCATCTGGGAGAGCGCTGACTTCCAGCACTTCGCTGAACCAGCTCAACCTGGTGCAACGACAAACTCTGATGCCTCCAATGAAACCAGCGGCCTAGCCTACACCCTACTAGACGACTACACTCTCTCCGTCTCCTGGCAAGGCAAAGACGACCCCGAGGCCAACCTCGAAGTCCCCGCCTCCGCCGAGATCAACGGAGTCCCTTACCGCGTGAGCACCATAGCTGAGAACTCTTTCGCAAACCGCGGCTCCCTTACGAGTGTCAAACTCCCCTCAACCATCGCCACCATCAACAACGCCGCCTTCGCCGGTTGCGCCAACCTCTCAACCATCGAGTTCCCCAACACCCTCCGCGCCATCGGCGAGCACGCTTTCGAAGCCACGTCCCTCAAAAACGTGTGGCTTCCCACCAGCATTGAGACAATCGGCTCCCGCGCCTTCGCGTCCTGTTCATCACTTGAGCGCGTGGTTGCTCTCAATACTTCCGAAGTCGCCAGCGATACTCTCGCAGGCTGCACCAACGTCTCGATCTACGTCCCTACAGGCTCCGAGGATTTCTGGAATCCCGGCCTTCCCTCCGATAACAACCACCTTATGTCTTATGGCATCTCCCTTTCAGAAGAACCTCTCACTATCGAAGCCGGTCAAGAGGCTGACTTGCTAGAAGGCGGCAATCTCCAAGCGCCTGACCCCGTAGAGACCTCCTTCTCCTACGCCGCAGCTCCTTTATCAGTAGATGCTGGTTACGTCAGCGCCAAGAAAGCAGGAACTACTGATGTCACTACCGTTCTCTCCTTGGAGGGTGTCGAACTCGCTCGTGCAGCCCGTACGGTGGAAGTTGCTCCGAGCCCCGAAGGGGAGGCCGACATCGCCATCCTTAACTCCGAGGTGCCCTTGCCCTCTGCCTATCTTGCTGGTGCTGACACCCAAATCAGCGTTGATAGCCCTTTGAATGTCACTTTTGGCCAAGACGCCCCCTACGATGTAGCGGAGGGCAAAGCTCCCGAATCTATGAAGTCCTTTGCATCATTTAGAAACAACATGGATTATCCTGTACAGCTTGCGCAAGTCGAATGCACGTCGCAATTCCTCAGCACTGTTCTTCTGCCGAATTCCGGTGCTGCTGTGAATAATGTTTTGGACCAAAAGATATTCAGCCTCTATCCCGAGGGTGCCGAAGAAAAAGCTGTCCACTTTGGCTACAACTCTTCCGTAAATAATAAGATCCCTGATGATCCAAGTGCTTTCACCATCCTGCCTAACACTTTGTCCTCTTTTATCTTTCGCTTAAATCTCACCAACGACAAAACACTTGCTGATGCCAAGGTGAATCCAGGTGTTCTTAAAGGCGCCATCACGTCGTTAGACCTTGCTTCTGTAGTTTGCACCTTTGAGCGGTCGAGTTTTTATCTGAAGGACAGCACGGGTCGTTGTTACACACTTGCCGAAGTCAAAGCACATGCTGAAGATATATCCAAAAACGAGAAAGCTTCACCCTACTGGAATCAATACGAAGCCTATCTCAATGATGACGCATCCTACACCTGCCAGACCGTCTGGAAGGGTACTCCCTATGACGTGCGCATCATTGGCATCAACCATGATGAACTTTCTGAACCGGCTGCTGACGACTGCAAAACGGCTGGCCTCACCTTCCAGTTCGTGAATCTGCTCAATACGCCTTATTCTATGAACAGCCTCTTGGTTGAAGACAGCGCCACCAATGCAGGTGGTTGGGGTGCAAGCGAACTACGCGCAAACATGAATCCCGGTAAGGATAATCCCTTTTACGGAAGCGACACTGACGCCATCTGGGGACAGGTTCCGAAAGACTTGCAAGATTCTATCGCTGTTGTCAAGAAGTACTACAACACAACGTGGGACAGTAAAGATGATTCTACCGTGGCTATCTCCAGCGACAAGCTCTTTATTGCAAGCTATTACGAACATACTGGTTCGGTCTATACCGGCAACAATGGATGGTTGCATGCACAGCCCTGGCTTGTTTGTGAGGGCAAACAGTATGCTTACTGGTCTGGGAAAGTGGAAAGAAACACCGGTGAAAATACGTACCTCAAGAAGGTAAAACAGGTAAATGCTACTGGCTCTATTCCTTCATCAGGTGATACATGGTGGCAACGTACAGTGGATATGGGTAACCCAGAGGACTTTCTTCGCGTGGATTCGAGTGGTTCTCCCTCTGCCGGCAGCAACGCTTCGGGCCGTTACGATGTGTGCCCCTGCTTCTGTCTTTAATTCAGTATCTCGAACCTGCCGGCGGTGTGCTCCCCGGCAGGTTTACCTCTTTGCAACAAAAGCAGGTACCTCGCAGTTTTCGGCTGTCGGGTTGGAAGAAAGGAACGTGCTAGTTATGCTGAGCACGAGATATATACCGAAGTCACGCACGCAGCGCATGCTGTCCGCGCTTTTGTTTCTCCTTGTTTCAGTAGTTCTGGCGTTTACCTTGCCTGTTGCAAGGGCACTTGCTGCTGACACGGGAAGTACGCTGCTTGGCATTCTTGTAGTTGACTCCAGTAAGGGTCAAGGCGGCTCTGGTAACGATGCAACAAAACTCAGCATTCTTGTGACGAACTCTGCGATCTATACCATTACGTTAAGCAGCAACGGTGGCGATGGGCCGAACTCAACTATTGATGTTGCTTACGGTAAAGTTCCGGACAAGGTGCCGAAGCCGGAGCGGACTGGCTATACGTTCTTGGGTTACTTCGACAAGCCAACTGGCGGCACGCAGTACTATGACCAGGAAGGCGTAGGGGTGCACATTTGGGATAAGAATTCGGACGCCACGCTGTATGCTCACTGGGCCTTAAAGATAAAGTGCAGCTTTCCAACTTCCGCACTTATTCAGGTAAATGCTTTAGGGGAGGTCACTGGTCAGAAAAACCTTGAGTTTTCTTCCACAAGCGCGGGAGCTATTAAGGTAACCGCAGTTGAAAGTTCACAGGATTCCGGAGCTGACTCACTGTTTGTCGGTGTTGCAACCTTGCACGGTACGCGCATTCTGCTGACGCCGCCTGCGGCCTCCGGATCGACCGTTCAGGTTCCTCTCACGACGGCAACAACAACCATTCCTGGTGAAGGTTGGACTATTGCTGCGGGAACCATCGATAACCCATCCACGCTCTTGGTCGATTTCAGTCTGTTTTTGCCGGATGGAGCCCAACTCAACTACCTCGCAGGAGATGGCGAAGTTTCTGTAGCTAACCTCTCCTACGTGGTAAGTACCGCCTGAGCCTCCTAGAGGCGGCAACCAGCGGCCGGGACACCCGCCCTGCCACAATCCCAACAGGCGCGCCTCCCCATCACAGGCGCGCCTGTTGTGGTTTCTGGTGATCCCAGTGTCTCGATTGCCGTAAATCGTGTCGTTGTTATATGCTTCGTCCCCAATTCAGGGACAAACAGTGTGTAAGTGCGTCACACAGTTTGGGAAAATCGCCCACGGCTACAGTAATACTATAAAATTTTATAGTATTACTGCTAAAACGTAATTGTCGGAAATACTATAATTCGCGTTCATTTAACTCGATGGGATAAAGAACCAAGAGCACTAGCTATAATAAATAATGATTAAAATAGTCAAATTAGTATGTTGTTAGTTGTATACTAAGGAATATGAAATGCGATTCCGGAAAAATAATTATTTCGCCAGGTCTCAATATTTGGGATCAAGAATATGAAAGCGCTCAAGCACTTGCGAAAGTTGGTATAACAGTAGAATTCATTCGCCGAAGCGAAGAAAACAGAAGAACCTCTGCAGATGTACTTATTAATGGACTTGTTTGGGAAATGAAAGCTCCGAAGGCAGACAACGTACGGGCTATTGACCGCAACATACGTAGAGCATTGCATCAATCACCGAACATTATTATCGATGCTCGGAGAATGAAAAAGCTACCAGACGAGGTGATCGAGCGTGAACTCAGAAAACATGCTCGGGAGATGAGAAGTATCAAGCATTTGTGGTTTATTAATCGTCAGAGAGAAATCATTGACATCAAGTGAAATCGCAGTAGTATGTAGTTTAGCAAAGCGCCCGAAAGGTATGTATTTTACCTCCTCCGGCGCTTTCGTTGTTTTATTCCAAAGTTTTTAAGGCAAATTCAGATCGAATTGATTTATCAAAATACTAATTGGTTGCATTTAATCTTGTATTGTCATTTCCTTTTAAAGAGGGCTTATCGAACTCTTGAGTTCTGGGTAGTGCGGTTATTTAATACTATAAAATTTTATAGTATTAATGCGAAAACGTAACTGGGTGAAAATACTATAAGTGCGCTTTTGTTGAATTTAGGGCGAGTTCTGAAAGGACGTTGGTGAGCACCTATCCGTCGAAAGATATTGTTGATCAGGCCGAAGGGGCTGCGCGGTGCCGTGCATGTGCGGAGGAGCCGCGGGCGCGGATTGTGGCGGTGGCTCCGGACAGCCCGGCTTTCGACGCGGGGTTTGAGCCGGGGTGCTTTATAACCAGCGTGGACGGGCAGCCGTTGCGCGACCTCATCGACTGGCGCTGGCTTTCGGCAGATGATGAGGTGGAACTGGGCTACCTCGACCTCGATGGCGATGCGGGCACGGTGGTGCTCGAACGCGAACTGGGGGAGGACTGGGGCCTGGAATTCGACGGCGTGGTGTATGACGGCGTGCGCCAGTGTCGCAACGCGTGTACCTTTTGCTTCATGCGCCAGCTGCCGGACGGCATGCGCCCCTCGCTCAGCCTGCGCGACGACGACTTCCGCCTGAGCTTCCTCTCGGGTACGTTTGTCACCTTTACGAACCTCACTGCCGCAGATGAAGGGCGCATCATCGAACAGTGTATCTCGCCGCTGCGCGTGTCGTTGCATGCGGCTGACGCCGAGGCGCGCCGACGGCTTATCGGCAAACATGCAGCTCACGGGCTGGCGGCACTTGATCGGCTGCTTGCTGCGGGCGTGGAATTCCACGCGCAGATAGTCCTCGTGCCGGGCGAAAACGACGGCGAGGTGCTCACCGACACGCTTGAGTGGGCGTTTGTGCGCCCCGGCATTCTGGATGTGTGTATTGTGCCGCTGGGCTACACGCGCCACCAGAGTGTCTTCACCACCAGCTTCAATGACCCGGCGGCTGCGCGCGGGGTGCTTGACCTGGTGCGTCCCTTCCAGGAGCGCGCGCTTGCCGAGCGTGGCGAAGTGTGGGCCTATCCCGCCGACGAGTTCTACCGCAACGCCTTCGGCGCGCAACTGCTGGACAACCTGCCGCCCACGGAGTTTTACGGCGATTTCGCCATGTTCGAGGACGGCGTGGGTATTGTGCGCTCGTTCGTGGACGACTGGGAAGAAGCCGAACGCACCGGCCTGGTAGCCCGCGCCGCCGATACCCTGCAAACCGCGAACTTGGACGTGCGCTATCTGGTGGGCCAGGCCACGCGCGACTTCCTGACGCCGCTCGTAGCCCGCGGTCTTCTCACCAGCCACTTTGAACCCCTCTTTGTAGACAACCACTTCTTCGGCGGCAACGTGGACGTGACCGGGCTTCTGTGCGGTTGTGACATGGCCGCCGCCATCCGCGCCGCGGAAGCAACGCGCACCGCCGCCGCCGCGCTCAACGCGCACGATACACTCCCGAGCCCTTCCGCCCTCTACCTCATTCCGCGCGTCGTGTTTAATGACGATGCGGTGACGCTCGATGGGATGACTTTGGAGGATATGGGAAAGCGGTCGGGCGCGCGTGTGGCCGTGGTATCCTGTAACGCAACCGATTATCTGAGCGAGATCATCGACCTGGCCGGACGCTGAAGCCGGCCCCTAACCGAACCGTTATTTGTGAGGACAACCATGCCTTTACCACTCGTCGCGGTGGTGGGACGGCCGAATGTCGGCAAGTCCACCTTCGTGAACCGCATAGCCCAGGCCGACGAGGCCATCGTCCACGAGATGCGCGGCGTCACGCGCGACCGCTCGTACCATGAAGCCGACTGGAACGGCGTCGAGTTCAAGCTCGTCGACACCGGCGGTATTGAGATGGGCGACGACGACGCCTTCCAAGGATCCATCCGCAACCAGGCGCTGGCCGGCGCAAACGAAGCCGACGTCATCATCTTCTTGGTGGACGGCAAAACCGGCATCAACGCCGACGACGAAGAGGTGGCGCGCATCCTGCGTCGCACGAAGAAGCCCGTGTTCCTTGCCGTAAACAAGATGGACACGCCCAACCGCGACGACGAGTTGTGGGAGTTCTACCAGCTGGGGCTGGGGGATCCGTGGCCCGTGTCGGCTACGCACGGCCACGGCACCGGCGACTTGCTGGATGCCCTGGTAGAAGAGTTGCGTCGCGTGGAACTGTCAGAAGAAAATGACGAAGATGATGGCATCAACGTGGCCATTATCGGCCGCCCGAACGCCGGCAAATCCTCGCTCACGAATCGCCTGACGCAAAACGAGCGCTCCATCGTGTCTGATGTGGCCGGCACCACGCGCGATGCCATCGATACGCACATCACGCACAACGGCCAGCGCTACACCATCGTGGACACGGCGGGCCTGCGCCGCAAGAGTCAGATCGATGAAGACGTGGAATACTACGGGTTCGTGCGTGCCATGCGCGCCATCGACCGCGCCGACGTGGCGCTGTTGGTGATTGACTCCACGCTGGGCCTCACTGACCAGGACCAACGCGTGGCAGGCTTCGCGGCCGAGCGCGGGTGTGCCATGGTCATTGTGCTGAACAAGTGGGACCTCGTGGAAGGCCCCGAGGCCAAAGCCGAAATCCGCGAGCGCATTGCCGACCGCCTCATGTTCGTGGGCTACGCTCCCATCATCGCCATCTCGGCGCTCACCGGCAAAAAGGTGGATCGCATCTGGGAAGCCATCGACGAGGCCTACGAGAACTTCAACCGCACCATCCCCACCAACAAGCTGAACACGTGGCTGGCCGAAATCCGCGAAAGCGGCCACACGGTCACCAAGGGCAAAGTCATCCTGCGCATGAAGTACGTGACGCAAACCGCCACGCGCCCGCCGCAGTTTACGTTCTTCGCGAACCGCCCCGACGTGGTCACCGACAACTTCGAGCGATTCCTGGAGAACCGTCTGCGCGAAAGCTTCGACTTGGTGGGCACGCCCATTAAACTGAAGTTCAAGAAGAAGGACTAAGGAAGAGGAATGCAGGACTTGCTGGTTGCAGCCGCGCTGTTTGTTGCGGCGTTCCTTCTGGGGTCGATCCCCTGGGGCCTTATCATTTCGAAGGTGTTTTACCACACTGATTTGCGCGAGCACGGCTCGGGAAACATTGGCACCACGAACGCCATTCGCACCATGGGTAAGGTGGGTGGCTACGCGGTGTTCGTGCTGGATTTCGGGAAAGGCCTTCTGTCCGGGCTTCTGGCCTGGGCGTTTGCATGGAACTTCCTGCCAGGTGCGGGCCTTGTGCCGGGGGCGCTCGTCAGCTATGACACCATGCTTGCTGTGGCGTTTCTGGGCTGCACGTGGGGGCATATCTTTAGCCCGTGGCTAGGATTTAAGGGCGGCAAGGGCATTGCGGTTGCCGTTGGCTGCTTGTTTGTGACGTTTGGCTGGGTGGGCGCCTGCCTGGAGCTTTTGCTGTTCGCCGTGTTGGTGGTGACGACGAAGCACGTGTCGGTGGGTTCCATCGCCGCGGCCGTGGCGTGCCCGTTTTTCGCGCTGTACTTTTTCTGGGGCGACTGGATTGCCTGGGCATGCTGCACACTGGCGGCCCTCACCGTCATCTGGGCCCACCGAAGCAACATCAAACGCCTGATGTCCGGCGAAGAGAGTAAAATCGGGAGTCGTTCGTAGGGGCGCTCTCCAGAGCGCCCGTTCCGCCGAAGGCGGAAAACCAGTGTCGGTTTTTCGCAATTTGCGGGGGAACTACAACAACAATTTTCCTTGCAGGTGCTCCGTAGGGCAAGGGTTCTACCCTTGCCGCTCAACGAGAATAAACCTGCTGGTCAAACGTGGTTGACGGCAAGGGCAGAGCCCTTGCCCTACGGTTAACCTACGAACGGTGCTTGCTCGCTGACGTTACGAACGACCTGGGTGGAAAGGGATGGACATGAAAATTGGCGTCATTGGTGCGGGGTCGTGGGGGACGGCGTTGGCGCAATTGTTGGCCGGCAACGGGCACAACGTGGGGCTGTGGGCACGCAAGCCCGAAGTGGTGAAGGCTGTCAACACCAAGCATCACAACCCGCGCTACCTAACCGAAATCGCCCTGTCCGAAAACATTGTGGCCACCGTCTCATACCAAGACGCCCTTCTGCGCTCGCGCGCGGCCGTCGTTGTGACGCCGTCGAACCTGCTACGTGGTGTCGCCTGCGCGCTCGCCGATGTGGTGGACGCCGAATTCCCCGTGATCATCTGCTCGAAAGGTGTCGAAGAGGGCAGTGGCCTTTTGCCGGTGGAAGTGTTCGAAGCCGAAATGGGCAACGCAGCGCGCTTCGCGGTGTTGTCGGGCCCGAACCACGCCGAAGAAGTGATCAAAGGCGTGCCGTCCGGCACGGTTATTGCCAGCCCCTCGTCTGAAACGGCTGAACTCTTCCAGGAGTTGTTTGCCACGGACACCTTCCGCACCTATACGAGCGACGACGTGTGCGGCGTGGAGCTGTGTGCGGCGTTCAAGAACGTCATCGCCATTGCGGTGGGCATGTCCTATGGGCTGGGCTATGGTGACAACACGGCCGCTATGCTTATGACACGTGGCCTGGCCGAGATGAGCCGCCTCGTGGTGCGCGCCGGCGGCGAGGCGCTCACGTGCATGGGGCTGGCTGGCACGGGTGACCTCATTGCCACCTGCACCTCCGAGCATTCGCGCAACCGCCGCTTCGGCAAAATGGTGGCCGAGGGCATGACGCTGGCCGACTTCACCAACGAAACGCACATGGTGGCCGAGGGCGCGCTTGCGTGCAAAACGCTGAGCACGCTGGCCGAGCGCTACGGCGTGGAACTGCCCATCACCGATGTGGTGCGCAGCATTGTGTGGGAAGGCGCCGATCCGCGCGACGTGGCGCACGCGCTCACCAGCCGCCCGCTGACCACCGAATTCTACGGGCTTTCTTGACGTCCGCGTAACAACGCGTTGACCGGGCCTTTACCAAACCCGGCAAAGCGTTGCGACGCCTCTGGGCCTCGCCTATGCTGGGTCTCGCTTGATAACGAAGACCTCTTCCGCCCCTCGATGTACCGGTGCGGTTGCCTTGAGAAGGAGCGAGAAATGCCCAGTTTCGCCAACCCGTTTGTCGCTAACGTGCCGCGCACGATGACCAAGGGTGAGCTTGTCCAAGCGATCCGCGTGGATCTGGCAAGCGAGCTTGAGGCCGCGCTGCTGTACGAGGCTCACGCGGCGGCCACCGATGACGAGGTGGCGCGCAAAGTGCTTCTTGACATTGCGAACGAGGAAAAAGAGCACATGGGCGAGTTGCTCGCGCTGTTGGAGTACCTTGATCCTTCTGAGGCTGACCACTTCGCCGAGGGTGTGGGCGAAGTCAAAGATATGATGGATGAGCTGGGCGTTCAGTCGTCAGCCGCCCAGGATATTCTCGGCAGCGTGGTCAGCAAGGATGGCCGACGCGTCCCAAGGATAACCCCCCCAAACCTATTCGAGTGTCCCGTCGTCTCGTCTCTCGTGTGAACCCCCCTCTCTCTCAAACCTCCCGACGGGCACGATGAGCATGCGCACCTTCCCCTTCTCCTCTGTGCGTACTGCCTAGCCCTCCTTCGGACCCCCCATCCGAAGGAGGGCCTTTTTTATGGGGAAAAAGCGATGCGTTTGTGCTTGCTCCTGCGTCACACTTTTATCGCGAGCGCGGGCAACCGCCTGCAAATCCCCGTAAACACCACCAAGTAAACCGCTCACCGAACGAAGGAGCCGCCAAGCGCTGGGGGGGGGCTTGATTCTTCGCTATACTGGGTTGAAGTGTTCGTTGAGGGGAAGGGTCCTCTTTGCGGGGCGCTTGCCTGGGCTCAAAGGGTAAAGGTTTCGAAGGAAGGGAAGGATGTGCTATGCGAGGAAAACTGAAACTGGTGGTGGCACTAGCAGCAGCTGCGGTGGTGGCGCTCTGTGTGGTGGGGTGCTCATCGGGTGGCGGCGAGCAGGCAACCACGGGCTTGCCGTCGTGGGCCAACGAGGCCGAATTGACCGAACGCGGGCTTGAGGTGGCCGACGCGCTCGTGGCGCGCGACTACGACAAGCTGTATGAACTGGTGAAGATGGAGGGCACCTCGGCGGAGGACCTGGCCAAAACCATTGATCCGGCGCTCGACAAATGCGGCGAGTTCAAAAGCTACGGCGACGTGTCGTTTTTGCAGGACGAGAGGGACGGTCGCGAATTTGTGACCGTCGTGCAAATCATTGAATTCGAGAACGTGTCCGATCCCATGCGCGTGAGCTACTACGAAGACGGAACCTGCTGCGGCTTCTATATCTAGTTCTTTGTTGCGGGGCGCTCGTGCGTCTCCGCAAGTTCCGGTGTACCTTCCTCGTTCTGCGCTCGCAGGCGGGGAAGGTACGTGGCTACGTCAACGTCGAGTTTCGCCAGCTTAACGGCACCGGTCCAGCGCGCGGCGGCGGGAACGGTGAGGCCGGGCTTGAAGGCCAGCATGGTTACCGTGGCATCGGCCGCGAAGCAGGGTCGCGCGGCCATGCCGGTCTGTGCCGAAAGTCCGCTCGGCACATCTACCGCCACGGCGAAGGGAGCACCCTCCACCCGTCGCGGCACGCCGCGCCGGCGCTCGTGGTCGCCCCGCTCATGCGAGCGCTTGCGGTGCCGCCCGCGGCCCTTTCCGCGCGCTCCCTCGAAGCGTCGCCGGTTCGCAGCGCGAATCCAGCTGGCATAGGGTTCGCGCACTTCATCGCCCGAAAAGCCTGTTCCCAAGAGGGCATCCACCACGGCCGCCGCCTTGTCGATGGTGTCGTTCAGCACGTCGGTGTCGGGCGCGATGAGTACCGTCAAGGGTAGCCCGCGCTCGGCCGCATCCGAAAACACCGCGGCCGCCGTTGAGCGTGCCGGCTCAGCGCGCAAACGTTCGGCCAGGTCGGGTGCCACCAGCGTGACCGGATAGCCCGCTAGCGCCAACTCGCGAGCACACACCCAACCGTCACCCCCGTTGTTGCCTGCGCCGCACAGCACCACGACGCGCGCCGGATCGGGCACCCACGTGCGCACCTCTTCGGCCACCGCCTTGCCCGCGCGATCCATGAGCGCCGAAAGCGGTGTGCCGTCGGCCTCGATGGCGCGCTCAAGGGCCACCACCTCGGCCACGTCAAGCGCGCTGCGGCGCTCGCGCATCTCTTCCACACCGGCGCACGTCATAACGCGTGTGCCGCTCAACAGGCCATTAAGCATAATGAACGGGCGCTTCAAGCGCCACGCACGCACGGCGCGCACGAAAAGCGAAACCACCCACGCCGCCATCACTGCGCACCATACCACCACAAGCGCCGTGCGATACTGCACTGCAAGGCTGGCAATGCTTCCCATCTCGCTGGCGGTGCTCGCGTCAAGCCGGGTGATGCCCGTCAGAAGGGCGAGCGGCGCTATCACCAGCAGATACAGCAGCCCGTAGCGCGCAAGATAGTGATACCACTTCGCCTGTGACGCGTCCGAGCGCACGATGCGCAGCCGCAGAATCTTTTGGCCCAGCGTTTGCCCCCGCGTGATGGTGGGAATCACCACGAAGAACACCCCCAGCACCAGCAGCTCAAGCGCCCAGGTGGTGAGGTTCTCGAAGCCGCGCTCCGCCGTTGCGGTGCCCGGCACCCCAAACTGGCTCAGGATAAACGCCACCGCAGATGAGGCAATAAACGCGAAAAAGAGGTCGATGAAAAACGACAGCGCGCGCTTCGTCACACTTGCCCGGACACCGGCTTCACGCGCTTCCTCGTTCACCAGACGAATGTCGGGCAGTACGCGCATCGCTGGGCCCACGGCCCAAAAGCCCACCATGGCGCCGAGCGTGTTCAGCAGCAAATCGTCGACGTCGAACAGGCGGTAGGGGTGTGCATAGATTCCCCAGAGCCCGGTGAGCTGCGTCAGCTCAAACGACAGCGTCACCAAAAATCCCAGGCCCAGCGTCTGCCACCACGTGCGCCTGAAGTAGTAGCGTAGATACATGCCCAGCGGCACCAGCAGCAGCACGTTGAACAGGGCCTCGTACACATACGGGTCGCGCAGCACGGGAAGCCACGTGGTGGGGTCGCTTACGGAAAACGTGGTTTCCGCCAGGAATTCCCGCACAAAATTGAACGGCACCAGCTGCGGCGTTTGCGCATAGGGCACCACGGCCGAGCGGTTTTCCGGCAGCGGCAGCAGCACAAGGAAATACGCGCACAGCAGGTAGAACACAAACGAGTACACAATGAACGTGCGCAGCCACGGCACCGATCCAAACTTGCGGTACTGATAAATAAGGTAGGGAAGGGTAATCACCAGTGCCAGCAGCGGAAAGGTGACGGCGGCAATAACAATGTTCGAAACGTAGACGTTCATGCGATGAAGTGCCTTTCGGGCAGGGTCGGGAACAGGGTGGGGTGGAAGCTGGGCTCAGCGGGCTGGCCGTGATGGCCGCGGCGCGTCGATGCCCTCGGCGGGCATGCGGCGCTTCGGGCTGCGGGGCAGGCGAGCTGTCAGCCGGTTTCGCTCGTAAGCGTGTGGCGTTCCAACTCCAGCAGCGCCCCGCGCAGACGCGCGGCGGCGCCAGCGCCGGTGGGCCGGCCGTTCGCACTCACAATGCGGTGGTCGGGCACCAACACGGGAAGCGGGTTCTTGCGCACGGCGGTGCCCACGGAGCGGTAGGACTCAGGCTTGCCGAGCGCGCGCGCCACGTCAGCCGTGGTGTGCGCTTCGCCATAGGGGAGAGCCACCACGGCGTCCCATACGGCCTGTTGAAACGCGCTGCCTTCCGGCGCGAGCGGCACGTCGAACGCTCGCCGTTTGCCCGCGAAGTATTCCAGCAGCTCAGTCGCCGTGCGGTTGGAGAGTTCGCTTGGGTGTCGCTGTCCCTCCAGCTCAACGTCGCCGAACGCCACATTCGTCACGCCGTCTTCCACCGTGCGGATGGTAACGGGTCCGTGTGGGGTGCGGTACACGAAGTACGTGGCGGAACGCGTGGGCATGCGAGCCTTCTTCCAGTCGGTTCCACCTATTATATAGTGTGTCGCCGCGCGCGCCAGCTTGGAGCAGCGGCCTCAACCATCTCTTCGCACTCGCCGTGTGCGTGTGGTTTTCTTCGCGTCGTCGGGGCGCGGCAAAGGGTGCGCGGGCGGGTGCGATAGAATGAGGGCAACGCAAACGGATAAGGAGTGCCGTATGTTCGAACCGGTGAGAATAGCGCCGTCCCTTCTGTCGGCCGATTTCATGAACCTTGGGCGAGACGTTGCGCTGATCGAAGAGGCAGGCGCGGGGTTTGTGCACGTCGATGTCATGGATGGCCACTTTGTGCCGAACCTCACCATGGGTGTGCCCGTGGTGAAGCAGTTGAAGAAGGCCACGTCACTGCCGCTTGACGTGCACCTCATGATTGCGAACCCCTTAGAGCAACTGCCGTGGTTTCTGGATGCGGGCGCGGATTATGTCACCGTTCACGCCGAGGTGCTGGACGCCGATGGCCTCGCACGCGCTCTTGCTTCCATTCATGCCGCGGGTGCGAAGGCGGTGGTCAGCCTGAAGCCGCGCACGGGTGTGGGCGCGTTGGCGCCGGTCATTGCCGATGTGGACATGGTGCTGGTCATGAGCGTGGAACCTGGCTTCTCGGGCCAAAGCTATATTGAAGGCAGTGAGGACAAGGTGGCGCGCGTGGTTGAGATGGCGCGCGCGGTGGGCGCGAGCCCGCTTGTCCAGGTGGACGGCGGCATTGGACCTGCGACGGCCGCGCGTGTGGCTGCGGCGGGGGCTGATGTGCTCGTGTGCGGCAACGCCGTGTTCGCCACGCCTAACCCGGCTGCCGCGCTCGCCGAGGTCGCGCGCATTGCCGACGAGGCGCGCCTGGCCGCTTTGGCGGCGGAAAAGGAGGCGCGCTAGCATGGCGTTTGACCCTGAGACCTACGTGTATTTGGACTGGGCCGCCACTGCGCCGCTCTGCGAGGAAGCCGCGGCCGCCATGGAGCCCTACCTGCGCAGCGGGCGGGCGAACCTGGCGCTGGGTGGCAATGCGAACTCGCTGCATGGGCCTGGGCGCGCCGCGTTCGCCGCGCTGGAGGATGCCCGCCGCTCGCTCGCGCATGACCTGGGTGCATCCCGCCCGGACGAAATTGTGCTCACCTCGGGTGCCACCGAGGCCGACGACATGGCGGTACTGGGCATCGCGCAGGCCGCTGCCGCCGAGCGTCGCCGCGCGGGCGCGGGCAGCACTTTTCAGCCGCACGTCATCACCTCGGCGGTGGAACACGACGCGGTGCTGGCGCCCGCAAAGCGTCTGGAGGCTTGGGGCTTTCGCGTGACGCGCTTGCGGCCCAACCGCCAGGGCTTCGTGGAAGTGCGCGCACTGGAAGAGGCGCTTGATGGCGACACCGTGCTCGTGTCGGTGCAGGCTGCGAACTCCGAAGTGGGCAGCATTCAGCCCGTGGCCGAACTTGCACGCGTGACGCACGCGGCGGGCGCGCTCTTCCACACCGACGCCGTGCAGGCGCTTGGGAAGGTGCCGCTAAACGTGGTGGAACTTGGCGTGGATGCCGCGTCGTTTTCTGCGCACAAGGTGGGTGGCCCCAAGGGGGTTGGTGCGCTGTACCTGAAGGCGCGCACGCCTTTTGAACCGCAGGCGCTTGGCGGCGGCCAGGAGTCGGGGCGGCGCAGCGGCACGCAAAACGTGTGCGGTGCGGCGGGTTTTGCGGCTGCGTGTCACGCGGCGTGCGTGGCGCAGGAGGCCGAAGCGGCGCGTCAGCGCGCTCTGCGCGACAGGCTGTATGCGGGCCTTTCCGCAGTTCGTGGGCTCGAGGCCACGGTGGAGGTTGAGCCGGGCAGCGAGGACTTTTTGCCGAACATCGTGCATGTTCTGGCCGACGGACTTGAGAGCGAAACGCTGGTGCTGCGCTTCGACATGAAGGGCTTCGGTGTGGCGGGTGGGTCGGCCTGTGCGTCGCACTCGCTTGAGCCGAGTCACGTGCTACGCGCCCTCGGTGTGGATGCCGACCGCGCCCAAGGAGCCCTGCGCCTGTCAATGGGGCGCGGCACCACTGAGGCCGACATTGACGTCTTCTTGGCTGCCGTGCCATCCGTTTTGAGTTGGGGATGAGTGACATGGAACTGGTAACCACCCACACGCACACCTCGTTTTGCGGCCACGGCGAAGGCACGGTGGAAGAACTCGTGAGCGCGGCTGAGGCTGCCGGCGTCACCACCATTGCGGTGACCGAGCACTATCCGCTGTCCGCCGCGTTCGACCCGAACGCCTACCTGTCCATGCCCGCAGAGCGTGTGGGGGAATACCTCGATGCCGTGCAGGAAGCGCGCCGTCGCCACCCCAACGTGGAAGTGATTGTGGGCTGTGAGCTGGACTGGCTCGGTGCCGACGAAGATCGCGTCATTACTGCGGCTGACCTGGCTCCCTTTGAGCTGGTGTTAGGCTCGGTGCACTTCGTGGACGCCTGGCCCTTCGACGATCCTGCGCAGCGCGACCGCTGGGACGAGTTGGGCGCGCCGGATATCATTTGGCGGCGTTACTTCGACCTGTGGTGTGACGCGGTGTCGTCCGAGGTGCCCTTCGATGTGATGTCGCACCCCGACCTAGCGAAGAAGTTCGCCTATTACCCCAGCTACGACGTCACGCCGCTCTACGAGCAGGCCGCCGAAGTGTGCGCCGCGGCGGGCCGCATGGTAGAGGTGAACACGTCGGGGTCGTACTACGCCTGCAAGGAGATGTTTCCCGCGCCGGAGCTGCTGGCGGCCTTCTGTCGCGCGGGCGTGCCGTGTACGGTGGGCACCGACGCCCATACGCCTGCCAACGTTGTGCGTGACGTTGAGCAGGCCTATCGCCTCATGGCGCAAGCTGGTTATCGAACGGTAACGGTCCCGACGGCCGATGGCGACCGGCGCAGCATTATGCTTTAGGTTCCGCGGGCTTACAGCCCGCGGAACCTGCCGACGCTGCGGTTGTCTGTGGCACCCGATCTTCGCGCGATCGCGAAGACTCGCGTAGCGAAGTACGCTTCGCCTTCGCGATCCCCCGAATCTCGGGTGCTACAGACAACCTCGCTGACTTACTAGCGCCAACCTGGAGGTTGGTTTTGATGAAAGGAAGATGGCTATGGTTGGGAAGAAGAAGGAGCAGGGCGGGCTGGCGCAGCGGGCGTCGGGGCCGCTTTCCAAACAGGTGAATCCTGTGACCGTGGGCGCGCTTGAGCAGGCGCTTCTGCGTGACTTCCCGGCGGCAGATGCCGAGGAATGGGATCGCACGGGTATAACCGTGGGTGACCCGGCGCGCCTTGTGGAGGGGGTTGCCGTGGCGCTTGACCCCACGGTGGCGGCCGTGGAGGAAGCGGCCGACAGGGGTGCAAACGTGCTGGTGACGCACCACCCGGCGTTTTTGACGCCGCCCGATGCGTTCTCGCCGGCCTCGTCGGTGGCGGCGAACCCGGGCGCGCTTGTGTGGGCCGCGGTGGCGCGCGGCGTGGCACTGCTTTCGTATCACACGGCGCTCGACGTGAGCGCCCAGGCCCAGCGCATGCTGCCCGGCATGCTGAACCTCTCGTTCAAAAGCGTGGTGGTGCCGCTGGCTTCATCGCGCCGCAAGGGCTACGGGCAACTGTGCACGGTTCGTGCGGCCGACGACCCGCTCACGTTGGGCCAGCTGGCAGCGCGGTGCACATCCGTATTCGCACGTCAGCCGCGTGTGTGGGGCGACTTCTCGCGCGAACTTGAGCGCGTGGTTACCTGCACGGGCTCGGCGGGCGAAGTGGGCAGCGCGGCCCTGCGCGCGCAGGCGGACTGCCTCGTGTGCGGCGAGGTGAAGTACCACGACGCGCTCGCGCTCTCGCAGGCGGGTCTTGCTGTGGTTGAGCTGGGCCACGACACCAGTGAACTGCCGCTCACGGCTATTCTGGCTGCCGCGGTGGAAGGCGCCGGCATACCCGGCGAGCGTATTACTATTCTCGATCAGACGGAAAACTGGTCGTATCCAGAGACGACGCGCGTCTAGGCGCGTCGCGGGGGGAGCGCGCAAGCGCCATCACGAAGAGAAGGAAGCACATGCGAGCAACAACCGAGGAACTGGCAACACTGCTGCGAATGCAGCAAATAGATTTGGAACTTTTGAAAGCGAAAAAGAAGCTGGATGAACTGCCTCAACGCGCGACCATTCTGGAAGCACGCCAGAAAAAGGCGTCCATCGAACAGAAGCAAAAGCAGGTGGCTGAGCTGCGCGCGAAGGCTAAGGCGCAGGTAAGTCAGCTTGAGACTGAGGACGCCACGCTCGCTGAGAAGCAGCGCCATGTGCAGGAAACCATCGACGCCTCCCGCGGCGACTACCGCAGCGTGGAGGCGCATTCCAAGGAGCTCAACGGCTTCGCCAAGCGCCGCAACACGCTGGAGGAAAAGCTGGCGAAGGCCGGCGAGGAACTGGCGAAAATTGAGGACGTGCAGTCCCAGGTGAAGCGCGCTCTTGCCGGCATTGAGCGGCAGGAAGCGGCGGCCATCGCCTCGTTTCGCGAAGAGGGCGGCGCGCTGCAGGACGACATCGGGCGTGCCAGCGCCGAACGCGCGGCATTGGCGGCCGACCTCTCACCTGAGCTGCGCGATGCCTACGAGCAAACCGCCGCGCGCACGGGTGGCGTGGCGGTGGGTCGGCTGATGGAGGGCCGCTGCGGCGTGTGTCGCGTCGTCATCGACGGCGGGCGCCTGATTGACCTCAAGTCCCAAGCGCCGCTTGGCGTCTGCCCGCACTGCAAGCGCCTGTTGGTGGTGGCATAAATGGATATCACGCACAACGCTTTGTACGAGGGCCCCGGAAAGCTGTCGGGCAGCATGCACCTGCACGGCGGCGGCCACTACGAACTCACGGTGAAAGACCACTTCGACGCAGCCCACGCCCTGCCGGGCTACGATGGCCCGTGTCAGTACCTCCATGGACACACCTGGGAAGTGGAAGTGGTTATCGCCGGCCAACACCTCGACGAGGTGGGTATGCTCTACGATTTCAAGGACATCAAGCGCGACCTGCACCAGTTGCTGGAAAACTTCGATCATCGCTGCTTGAACGACGTGGCCCCGTTCGACGAGATCAACCCCACCGCCGAACACCTTGCCCGCGTGATGTTCTACGAACTAGAAAAAACTCTCCCCGCCCACATCTCCCTCGTAGAGCTATCCGTCTGGGAAAGCCCCATAGCGAAAGTAACCTACCGCCCGTAAGAGGCGCCCCTCTAAACACCAAAAAAGCCCGCGAAAGCGGGCTTTTTCATCACATCAACAATCTCCACCTCACAGGTAGATCTCCACATCTCCCCGGTTGGCGTAGTAAAACAGCGAGAAGGGTCCTGGCACTGAAGATCGCCCCGTTTCGCGGCCGAGCGTGCTTTGCACGTGAGGGTAAGCGAAAAAGGAGCGAGATTCGGTGCCAGGACCCTTCGCAGCGTCGACCAGTTCCGCCGTTCGGAGAACGGCGGAACAAGTTAAGCTCGTTCGACCTTGCCGGCCTTCATGCACTTCGTGCAGACGTTGGCCTTGCGCACGTGGCCTTCCTTGTCCTTGATGGTGATCTTCTGCACGTTGGGACGGAACACGCGGTTCGTCACGCGGTGCGAGTGGCTGACGTTGCGCCCTGCGACCGGGTGCTTTCCGCAAACTTCGCAAACTTTCGACATCGTTATCACTCCAGGTTCGTTTTGTTTCCGCACGGCTGAAAGCCGTTGATGACAAAAAAGCCCTCATACTATAGCACATAAAACGAGAGCCCTACAAGAATTTTTCGTGTAGTATGGTCGGCGTTGCGAGCAGGCGCGTCGCACAGCCTTCCGAGCTTGCGGTATACTTCGTCCATAGTTTAGCCGTACCCACGCGGACGTGCGCCCCGCGTTTCGAAAGGACGAGCCATGAGTACAACGATACCCGGCAATCTCCACGTTGCCAACGACGTTTTGGCCGATATGGTCGGCAATGCGGCGCTTGAATGTTACGGCGTCGTGGGCATGGCGGCACCGTCGGCCGCCGACGGCATCGCCAAAATTCTTCCTACCTCCCGCCTGCGCCGCGGCGTGGTGGTCACGTCCACCGAGGCGGGCATTCACGTGGAACTGTACGTGGTCATTGAGTACGGCACCAACATTACTACGGTGTCGCAGAACCTCGTTGACCAGGTGACCTTCGCCCTGAAAGAGTACGCGCGCGTGCCGCTTGACAGCGTTGAAGTGCATGTGCAGGGCGTCAAGGTGCGCAAGTAGCGCATCAAGCGATTAAGAGATGAGCGCCGCTCCAGGGGGCTGCCCGCGGGTGCGGGCCGAGCGGCGCGAAGCTGAACGCCGAGAGAGAGATAAAAACCACCATGTCAGATTCCTATACCGTGAACGATCTGCTGAATGCCATTGCTGCTGCAAGCAAAACGCTGAGCGCGCGCAAAGATGAGATCAACCGCTTGAACGTGTTCCCCGTGCCCGACGGCGACACGGGCACGAACATGTCGTTGACGCTGGAAACGGTTGTTGACAACCTCGCGCAACTGCCCATTGGGGCTGCTGGCGCGGACATTCGCAAGGCCATTACCACCGGTGCCCTCATGGGCGCGCGCGGCAACTCGGGCGTTATCACGTCCCAGATTCTGCGCGGCCTCTGCGAAGGCAGCGTGGGGTATGACGCCATGAGTGCGGAAAGCATTGATGCGGCGTTCTCGCACGCCGTTGACGTGGCGTTTCAGGCGGTGCGCAAGCCGGTGGAGGGCACTATCCTTACCGTGCTCAGGGATAGCGCGGCCGCTGCGAAGCATGCGCGCAAGAAGAAGTTCTCCACCGACGAGGCGCTTGAGGCCGTGGTGACTGAGGCGTACGCGTCGGTGCAGCGCACGCCCGATCTGCTGCCGGTGCTGAAGGACAACGGCGTGGTGGACGCGGGTGGCTACGGCCTCGCGATCTTCTTTGACGCGTTCGCCGCGGCGCTCACGGGCAAGGAAGGGCCGCTCGGCGACGAGCTGGCGTTCGCGCGTGCCACTGCGCCGAAGGTGGAGATTGAGCAGATCAACGACTGGGAAGGCTCGGCGTATCGCTACTGCACCGAGTTCTTGGTGCACTCCGATGACATCGACGAGGAAGCCGCCAAGGATTTCTTGCCTACGAAGGGTGACTGCGACCTCATGGTGGGCATGCATCCCAACTTCAAGGTGCATGTGCACACGAATCGCCCCGATGAAGTGCTGGGCTACTTCCTGAACAATGGCGCGCAAATTTCTGAGGTGCACATACATAATATGCAGCTGCAGAGCGCGGCGCGCACCGACGCATTGGCCAGCGAAGAGCAGGTGGAACACAAGCCGCTTGGGTTTGTGGCCGTGGCGGCGGGCGAGGGCAACGCGAAAATCCTCAAGAGCCTGGGCGTGGACGTGGTGGTGTCCGGCGGGCAGACCATGAACCCCTCCACGAAGGATTTGCTGGATGCCGCAAACCAGGTGAACGCGGATGCGGTCATCATTTTGCCGAACAATAAGAACATTATCATGGCTGCTCAGAGTGCCTGTGGGCTGTCCGAGCGTCCGTGCGCGGTGGTGCCCACCACCAGCGTGCCGCAGGCGTTCTCGGCACTGTTTGGGTTCGATGAGTCCGCCAGCCTTGATGAGAACGTGGAGGCTATGACCGAGGCCTACGCCGATGTGCGCACCGGCGAGGTGACGTGCGCCATCAAGGACGCGAAGGATGCGCACGACAACCCTATTCGCGAGGGCGATGTTATAGGTATCGCGGATGGCTCCATTGAGGCGGTGGGCACCGACGTGGCTGACGTGGTTATGGACTTGCTCGCGCATATGGATGCCGCCGAGGCCGACACGCTCACGCTGTTGGCGGGCGAGGACTTGGACGACGCAGCGATGGACGCGCTGGTCGCCCGCATCGAGGAAGCCTACGACGAACTGGAGATAGACGCCCACCGCGGCGACCAGCCGTTGTATCCCGTCGTGATGTCGGTTGAATAGGGATTGTGTCGCTCGAAGAGCGACACAATCCCCTGGCAGTAGGGACGACCATCTTTGTCGATTGAGGACAACAAAACACCTGACCGCTTGGTGGCTACGCTTGCGCTCGACGAATCAGTCGGGCGCGTGCGTTTGGTGAGCCCAATGCGCGCGCGGGCGCTGGAGGTGCTCGGCGTGCGCACGGTGCGCGACTTGCTGACGCACTTTCCGCGTCGCTACATTGACTTGTCCCGGCGTGAAACCGTGGCTTCGGCGGTCATCGGCGAGCAGTGCACGGTGGAGGGTTCGATACATGAGATCAAGCTCAAGCGCCCGAAGCCAAAGTTGCCACTCGTGGAAATCACCCTGGTAGACGGCACGGGCACCCTCATGATCACTGCGTTTCGGCAACCCTGGCTCATGGATTCGCTCAAGCCTGGCATGCGCGTGGCGGCGGCCGGTAAGCTGGAATTCAACTACGGCTTCAAACGCATGACAAACCCTTTTATTGAGGCAGTGGATGGCGGCGAAGGCTCCACCACGGGTATGATCATCCCCGTGCACCCGGCCACCGAGAAGTTGTCAACGGCGTGGATTCGGCGGCTTGTGGGCAACGCGCTGGATCATGCCGCCGGCATGTACGATCCGCTGCCGTTGGAGTTGCGCGCGAAGTATCGCCTGATGAGCAGGGGGGCGGCGCTGGCATCCATCCATTTTCCGCACAGTATGGATGAGGTGCGTGAGGCGCGGCGGCGCTTGGTGTATGAGGAACTTCTGTTTCTGGAACTCATGCTGATGGAAGAGGGTCGCGCCCGCGCCGAGGGGCGTACGCCCGTACAGCACGTGACAGACGGCGCACACCTGCGGGCGTTTGCGGCGGCGCTTCCCTATGAACTCACCGACGAGCAGAAGGCGGCGCGCGACGACATTCTGGCTGCGCTCGCGGCACCCCACACGGCGAACCATCTGCTGCTGGGTGATGTGGGTACCGGCAAAACCGTGGTGGCGGCGCATGCGCTTGCTGCGGCGGCCGACTCGGGTGGGCAGGCGCTGCTCATGGCACCCACCGAGGTGCTTGCGCGCCAGCACGGCCAGAACCTCGGGCCGCTGTTTGACGTGGCCGGCATTACCTGTGAAGTGCTGACGGGTTCCACGCCTGCTCCTGATCGTGAGGCTCTTCTTGCGCGCGTGGCGGCCGGTACGGTTGACGTGCTCATCGGCACGCACGCGCTGCTGGAGGACGACGTGCAGCTGGCGCGCTGCACGCTGGTGGTCATCGACGAGCAGCAGCGCTTCGGTGTGGATCAGCGTGCGAAGCTCTTGGCGAAGGGTGATGCGCCCGACGCGCTCTACCTCACGGCCACGCCCATTCCGCGCTCGCTTGCGTTGGCCCTGTTCGGGAACTTGACGCTGTCCTATATTAAGTACCGCCCGCATGATACGTCTGCGCGCACGACGAAGGTGCTCTCGAAGCAGGAGCGCGGACGCGCCTACGACGCGGCGCTTGCGGCGCTCGGGCGCGGCGAGCAGGTGTATGTGGTGTGCCCGCTCGTGGGTGCGTCAGCCGATGAGCGCGACGCTAAGGCAGGCAAGCGTGCAGCGCGCGAGGGTGACGAAGACGAGTATGTGTACGCTGCCATCAGTATTGAGGACGACGCGGACTTGGCTGAGGGCAACGTGGCTGCCGCTGAGCGCGAAGCGGCGTTCTTGCAGGAAAAGACGTTTATCGACTACACGGTTGACTTGCTGCATGGTCGTCTGCCTTCTGCTGAAAAGCAGGAGGTCATGAGGCGGTTTCGCGAGGGTGAGTCCCAGGTACTCGTGGCTACCACGGTCATTGAGGTGGGTATGGACGTGCCCAACGCCACGGTCATGATTGTGGAAGATGCCGACCGCTTCGGCTTGTCGCAGCTCCATCAGCTGCGTGGACGCGTGGGGCGCGGCGAGAAGCCCGGCGAGGTGTACCTCGTCAGCGCCTCGCGCACCGATGCGGCGCTGCAGCGCCTTTCGGCCATGGAAACTACCGACGATGGCTACGAACTGGCAGCCTACGACCTGTCGCTGCGCCGCGAGGGCGACATTTTGGGCAACCGCCAGCACGGCGCTTCGGCGCTCAAGCTGGTAAATGTGGTGCGCGACGGTAAGGTGATCGAGGCGGCACACGCCGACGCGCGTGCGCTTCTGGAAGAGGATCCGCACCTTGAGGCACCCGCGCACCGGGCGCTCGCGCGGGAGGCGCGGCTTGCGTTCAAGCGGGCCGGAGAGGTGCAAGGGGGCTAACATGCGCATTATCGCAGGTGAATTTCGGGGGCGCACCATCAAGGCGCCGAAGGGGGAGGGCACGCGCCCCACGACCGACCGCGTGCGCGAGTCGCTTATGAGCAGCGTGAACAGTGCGCGTGGCGGCTTCGAAGGCGCCGTGGTGCTGGACGCGTTTGCCGGCTCGGGGGCGCTCGGGCTTGAGGCGCTGTCGCGCGGAGCGGCAAACGCCCGCTTCTGTGAACGTGATGGCGCGGCCTTCAAAGTGGTGTGCGCAAACGTGGAGGCGCTTGGTCTTGGTAGCACCCGCGCGCGCGTGGTGCGCGCCGACGTGGTGAAGGAGCCGCCGCGTGGCGTTCGTCCGCCCTTCGACCTGGTATTTCTCGACCCGCCCTACGCGCTTTCGGCGCAAGAGGCGCTGGGCGTGCCCGCGGCGCTTGCCGCCCACGGGGCGCTTGCGGAAGACGCGCTCGTGGTGTACGAGCATGCTTCTGCCAGTAACGCCGATGCCGATGCGGCTGCCGCCGCGTGCGGACTTGCGCTTGCGTCGCGCAAGAAGTACGGCGATACTGTCGTGGATATCCTGCGCCCCGTCGCACCGAATGACCCCGAATAACGCGAAGAAACGGAAACCCCTCACATGAAACGAGCACTCACTCCCGGCACATTCGACCCCATCACCAGCGGGCATATGGACGTCATCACGCGCGCCGCGCAACTGGTGGATGAAGTGGTGGTGGCCGTGGCCGCCTCGCCGAAAAAAAACCCGCTGTTCACGCTTGAAGAACGTGCCGAACTGGTGCGCCAGGCAACGAGTCATCTGCCTAACGTGCGCGTGGAGCCCTTCGATGAGCTGCTGGTGGATTTCGCTGAGCGCATGGAGGCAAACGTGGTGGTGAAGGGGCTGCGCGCCATCACCGACTTCGAATACGAATTCCAGATGACCGCGCTCAATTATCAATTGAACAAGCAGTTGGAGACCGTGTTTATCATGTCTCCGCCGCAGTATATGTACCTGTCGTCGTCCATCGTGCGCGAGATTGCAAGCCTTCACGGCGATGTGGAAGGCTTCGTTCCCGACTGCGTGAAAGAGGCGCTTGAGCGCAAATTCGCTTGCTAGTGTGCGTGTGTTTCTCCCTTGCGACGAGGGAAAACGCCATCCCCCTGGCAAAACCGGGCACAGCGCGGCAGGAGGGGGAGCGAGGTTGTATGCTGATGGCTGGCGAAGGAAATGCGCGGGCGACCCGTAGCTTGGGGCAGGGGAATGCGCGGCGTGCGCGCCCGGATAACGGGCGGGTGACGAAAGCGTATCAGGGGGCCTCCGACCGGGTAAAATGTGCGCGCTTTGTGCAGTGACGTTGGGCTTGCCCGTCAAACCTGCTAGAATGCTATGACGCATGTGCGCAGCAGGTCGTTGCGCGCCAACACACTTGAAACGCAGCACGCTTGGGTGGAAGGAACATCATGGACGAAACAGGAGTCTTGGGGCTGCTTGAAGAGCTCTCGATCCTTCTCGAGGACTCGAAGCCGGTTTTCGGCAAAAGCAACATGCGCCAAGTCGACATCGCGGCAGCGTTCGAGATCATGGATGAGATTCGCGATACGTTCCCGAGCGAATTCGCTCAGGCGCGTCAGATCGTGCGCGAGCGCCAGAGCTTGCTCGACGACGCCGAGGCCGAGGCGAATCGCATGATTGAAGACGCGCGCAGCCAGGCCATGACCATTGCCAGCGAGCAGGAGATCGTCCGTATCTCCCAGCAGCAGGCCGATCAGATTCTCGCCGACGCTCGCGAGCTGGAGCGTCAGACGCGCGCCGGTGCGGAAGATTATGCCGACGAGGTGTTTGGTCACGTGGAGCAGAGCCTTGACACGCTGCTCAACAACGTGCGCCGCTGTCGTGACCGCCTGAACGCGAACTCTCTCGCCGCAGGTCGCTGATGGATTCCACGCGTATTCATATTCCGCCCGAGCTGTTTGCACCGGCGGAATGCCAGCATTTTGAGGGCTCCTTTGCGGAACCCGTCATGAAGGCGGGCCCCGATCTGTACGACTTCGACGGCCCCCTTGCCTGGCAGGTTGATGTGTCGAACACGGGCGACGCGCTGCTGGTCACCGGCACGGTGGAGGGCGAGGCGAAGACCTCGTGCGCCCGCTGCCTGAATGAGTTTCCGCTGTCGGTAACGGGTGATATCGAAGGCTACTTTTTGCTGGATGCCGAAAAGGCCGCTCCTGAGGATATGGACGACGACGAGTTCGACGTTTTGCCGGCGGATAACATCATCGACCTGGAGCCGCTCATTCGCGCCGCGCTGCTGCTGGAGTTCCCCCTGGTGCCGCTCTGCGAAGACGACTGCAAGGGACTGTGCCCCACCTGCGGTGCCAACCTCAACGAGGGCCCCTGCAACTGCGCCCCCGCTGCCGAAGACTCCAACGAAGAACCCCCCAACCCGTTCTCCGTCTTAAAAGATTTCCCCTTCGATAACAACTAAATCCTCCCACACACCAAGCAAAACCAAAACGGGCCCTCCAAGGCCCGTTTTTTCATGGTAGGCAGCAAAAGCTCCCTCTGGCCTGTTTCCACGAGTTACCTTATATAGTTGTCTCTTTTAGTCATAGTATAGTTGCCACCTTGAGTTGCTTTTTAATTCCCCTTACCAATTTTCAGCAACGAATTTTTCGTTGCAGCTATCAGAAACCAGTCTCAACAAATCACTTTTATAAGAACCATTTTTCTTTCATTAACCATTTTTTCACCGATTATTCTTTCGCCAACCATTTTTTGAGTGTCACTTTTCGGCGGTCTCTTTTTGACGATCGATTTTTTGACGATTGATTTTTTGGTGGTTTGTGGGTTTGAAGTTGGGGGAGAAGGGGTGTGACCTGGAGTGATCGTAGGTGTTTCGCACGTGGGTGTTTCACGTGAAACATGATGATTATTATTTCACTTGACGAATGGGAGAGGGAGCCTCTAGAATGTTAGTTAGTTACTTGAGTAACAAACCATCGAACTAGAAACGGGCCAAGGAATGAATGTCGATCCGAGTAGGGAAACGCCGCTGTTCATTCAGATTGCGGAATCGATCGAAGACGAGGTGTTTACCGGCATCTATGCGGAAGGTGACCGCGTGCCCTCCACCAATGAGGTGGCGGCGCTCTTCGGCATCAACCCGCATACGGTGCTCAAGGGTATGAACATCCTGGTGGACGAGGGGATCATCCACAAGCGGCGCGGCATGGGCATGTACGTGAGCGACGGTGCACTCGATGCCATCCGCGCGAAACGCCAGGCCGCGTTCGCCAAGCGCTACGTGGATACCCTCGTTACCGAGGCGCGCAAGCTGGGCATGACGAAGGAGCAGGTACTCGCGCTCGTTGAGAAAGGGTTGGACCATGAGTGAAGAACGCGGCATCCGCGCTGAAGGCGTCACCAAGCGCTACGGCCACACCAAGGCGCTCGACAACGTTTCGCTCACGTTCGAGCCGGGAAAGATCCACGCGCTGCTCGGCCGCAACGGAGCGGGAAAGTCCACGCTTCTGGGCATCGCGTCGAACCGCCTGTTCCCCACGGAAGGGCGCGTGCTTGTGGACGGCGAACCCGTGACGGAGAATCCGTCGGCGCTTGCCAAGGTGTATGCGCTCGGGCCGTGCGACCTCTACCCCGACACCTGGCGGGTTGACAAGCTCTACCAAAAGTTGGCCGCCTTCTATGAAGGCTTCAACCCGCACACGGCGCTGTCTATCGCGGAGCAGTTCGGCCTTGAAACTGACGTAACCGTTGATGCGCTTTCAACGGGGTATCGCACGGTGTATCGCCTGGCCATCGCGCTTGCTACCACCGACGACTACCTGCTGCTCGATGAACCAGTGCTCGGTCTCGACGCGAATGCGCGTGAACTGTTCTACCAGTTGCTACTGGAGGATTACCTGGAGAAGCAGCGTACGATCATCGTAGCCACGCACCTCATCGAAGAAGTGGCGAGCCTTGTGGAACAGGTGACGGTCATCGACCACGGGCACGTGCTTCTGCAAGCCTCGGCAGAAGAGTTGCGCGCGAGTGGCTACAGCGTGTCCGGCCGCGCGGAAGACGTGGACGCGTACTGCGAAGGTCGCGAGGTACTTGGCGTTGACGAACTGGCTGGACTCAAGGTGGCCTACCTGCGAGGCACGTTCGATGCTGTGGCAGCAAATGAGCGGCTCACGTTCGCCCCGATGAACCTGCAAAAGCTGTTCGTGAAGCTGACGGAAAGGAACAACTGATGACTAAATTCAAGGTGGCCGTGCGCTACGTGCTAAAAAAGCTTCTGAAACAAAGCGCCCTCTTCGTCGTATGCACGGCGATAGGTTTGGCTGCACTTCAGCTGCTCTTCAGCGTACTCGGATATGGGTTTGTCAGCTTCAGTGGCGTGGATTCTTTTATCATCATATTTCTTATATTTTGGACGGTGATAACATTTGGAAAAGACGCTGGTTTCTTCCTGCAAAGTGGACTGACGCGTTGGGAGATGTTTTTGATCTTCGCGCTGGCGGTGGTAGCGGAAGCATTTCTGTTCGCACTTCTTTCGGTGGTGTTGGCGCTGGTCATGCAAGGGTTATGGCCCGGGCATTCTCTCTTATACACAACGGGTTCCTTCGTACTTACCGTATTTATCCAGGTATTCCTGCTGAACTTTGCGGTGGCGTCCTGTGCGCTTGCTGCGACGGTACTCCAGCGGCGCATCGGCACGGGGTGGACGGCGGTGGTGGTGATTGGCCTGTTCTTTTTCGTGACCATAGGACTTCCTGCTCTCTTCTCGCTCTTCATTGGCGGCATAGAGGCATACGGCACTTTTATGGCTTCATTGATGGGGTCGCCTTACGCGCCAGCGTTGCCCGCTGTGCTCTACTTGGTTGTCTCGCTTGCAGCGTTAGCTCTCACCTGGTTACTCCTGCGGCGGGCGAACGCTGACCGTTTTGCGGCGGGGCGGTAACGGGTTTGTTTGTGGTCTCGCCGCCGCACGCCGCGCACGTACCATAGTGCGGATGCAAGCGGCGGCGAGGGAGGCGAACGGTGGGCGAAGAGCGCGGGTTCGATGGCGGACAAATCGCTCGCCACATTGTGTTTGCCGTGGTCATTGGCGCGGTGGGCGCGGGCGCATCCATCCTGCTCTCGCTTGCGGTTGATCTCGCAAGCAGCCTCTCAAGCCGCTTTTCCTGGCTGCTTTTCGCGCTGCCGGTGCTCGGCGTGCTCTCGCTCTTTCTCTACAAGCTACTGAAACTGCCTGTGAACCTGGCCACAGACACGGTGGTGAACGACATGCGCGCCAACCGCCGCGTGCCGGCTGCGCTCACGCCGGGCATCCTTGCAGGCACGTGCCTCACCGTGGTGGGCGGCGGATCGGTGGGCAAGGAGGCCGCGGTCATGCAGATGGGTGCCTCGCTCGGCGCGACTGTGGGCCGTCCGTTTAAGCTCTATGCCGTTCGCCGTGAACACCGCCGCGAAGGTCTGCTTGAGGGGTACGCCGCCGCGTGCGGTATGGCGGCGGCATTCAGCGCGCTGTTCTTCGCCCCGCTTGGTGCGGCCATGTTCGTGCTCGAACTCGTGCGCTTCAAGGGCTCGGTCGCGCGTCACGCGGCCACGATGCTGCTTGCGTCGTTTGTGGCCTACGCCATCGCAAAACCCATTGGCATAGGCGATGCCATCCCGGCGGTTGCCATGCCGGCGCTTTCGTGGGAAACGATGGCTGAATGCCTGGTGGTGGGCCTCGCGTGCGCGGGGGCGGGCGCGCTTTTCGCGGCAGGGCTCACGGGCACGCGGCACCTCATGCGCACGCGCGTGGGGAAGCCCCTTGTTGTGGTGGTTGTCGGCGGTCTTATCATTGTGGCGCTGGTGCTGGCATGCTCGTGGCAACGCTTCGAAGGAACCGGCGCTCCACTTTTAATGGGAGCGCTCGCGGGGCATGCAGGATCCGGCGACTTCGCCGTGAAAGCGCTGCTCACGGTATTGGCGTTGGGCTTTGGCTTCAAGGGCGGCGAAATCATGCCCATGTTCACCATCGGTGCGCTTTTGGGGTGCGCGCTCGGACAGCTTGCGGGCGTGTCGGCGCCGTTTCTGGCGGCGGTAGGCATGGTATCGTTCTTCGCGGCCGCGAGCCGCTGCTCCCTTGCGGCATTTCTCATGGGTGCGGAAATCTTCGGCCTCGCAGCCGTGCCCTACGTAGCAGTGGGCGTAGCCGCAGCATACTTGGGTAGCCGCGACTTCGGCGTGTTTGGCCACGGCCTGGTAAGCCACCTCGTACGCCTCCGCACCCGCGCTCGCGCCGCTGCGCAGAGGGAGCGCTCTGCGCTGAGCGGGAAAGAGGTACAATAGCCCTCATGAATACCAAACAAAATCCCAGTCCATCGCCGCTGGCGGATGAGCCGCAGGTTTCCGCACGTCAGGTGCTTGCGCGCTTCGCGAGCTACTACAAGCCTTACACGTTTCTCTTCGTGTTCGACCTCGTCTGCGCCACGGTGCTTGCGGCGGTGGACCTCGCGTTCCCCCAGTTCCTCAACTTTTTCACGAAGGACTTCTTCCTGAGTTCACCCGAGGTCATTGTGAGTTCGCTCGGGTGGATAACGCTTTTGTTCGTGGCGCTGTATGCGTTGCGCACGGGCTGTCAGTACTTCATCACCAGCTGGGGACACATCATGGGCGCGCGCATGGAGGCCGACATGCGCCGCGACCTGTTCGGCCAGTACCAGCGCCTGTCGTTCAGCTATTACGACCGCAACAACACCGGTGAGATGATGAGCAAACTACTCACCGACCTGTTCGACATTTCGGAGCTGGCGCATCACGGGCCGGAGAACCTGTTTATCTGTATCTTGAAAATTGTGGGCTCATTCGCGCTGTTGTTCCTGATCAACGTGCCGCTCACGGCTATCATGCTGGGAGCCACGGTGCTGCTGGCGGCCTACGCGTTTTGGCGCAACTACAAAAAGCGCGTCATCTTCACCGAGAACCGCAAGAAGATGGCCGACATCAACGCGCGGCTGCAGGATTCGCTCGGCGGCATTCGCGTGGTGAAGTCGTTCGGCAACGAGGGTGTGGAAATCAAGAAGTTTGCGCGCACGAATGAGCGATTTGTGGCTACCAAGGAGAGCTCGTATCGGTTCATGGGGTCGTTTCATGCGGTGAACTCGGCGTTTACGGGCGTGCTGTACACGGTGACCATCGTGGGCGGCGGCTACTTCGTGGCGCAGGGTACGCTTGCGGTGACCGACCTGGCCATATACGCCCTCTACATCGGCATTTTCCTGTCGCCCATCGAGCAGCTGATCAACTTCACCGAGCAGTTCCAGAAGGGCTACGCGGGCTTTCGCCGCTTCATGGAGGTGCTGGCTGTGCGGCCCGACATCGCTGATGCGCCGGATGCGGTGGACTTGAATGCGGCGGAACGTGCCCGGCGGCGTGAGGAACGTCATGCCGGTGCGGCCGACGGGGCAGCGGTGGTGTTCAGCGGCGCGAGTGCTGACGCGGAAGGGTTTGTGGCGGGGGCCGTACGCTACCGCGACGTGCATTTCAGCTACGATGGCGAACATGAGGTGCTACGCGGGCTTGACCTGGCTATTCCGGCGGGCACAAACGTGGCGCTGGTGGGCCCGTCGGGCGGCGGCAAAACCACCACATGCTCGCTGCTGCCGCGTTTCTACGACCCTGCCAGCGGCAGCGTGGAAATTGACGGCATCGACATTCGCACGGTTACCGTGGAATCGCTGCGCGACGCCATCGGCATTGTGCAGCAGGACGTGTACCTGTTCGGCGGCACTATTCGCGAAAACATTGCGTATGGTCGCCCCGAGGCCACGACGCCTGAGATTGTGGAAGCGGCGCGGCGCGCGAGCATCCACGACTTCGTGCTGAGCCTGCCGGATGGCTACGACACGTTCGTGGGGGAGCGCGGCGCACGCCTGTCGGGCGGGCAGAAGCAGCGCATCGCCATCGCGCGCGTGTTCTTGAAGGACCCGCGTATCCTTATTCTTGATGAGGCCACGAGCGCGCTTGACAATGAGAGCGAACGCGCCATCCAGAAGTCGCTCGAAGAACTGTCTGCCGGTCGCACCACGCTTGTGATTGCCCACCGCCTGTCTACCATTCGCAACGCCGACCTTATTGCCGTGGTGGAAGACGGTCGCGTAGCCGAACAAGGCACCCACGACGAACTACTGGCCCTGGGCGGCACGTATGCCAACTACTATAAGATGCAGTTCGGCGGAGTGTCATCGTGACACAGCCCCCCCCCTGTCATCCTGAGCGAAGCGAACGCAGTGAGCGGAGTCGAAGGATCCCGTGTGGTGCTAACCGTGAGATTCCCAGCTGACGCCACTCGGGATCCTTCCCCTACGGGACTAGCTTCGCGTCGCGACTACGCGCTTCGCGCTCCGCTCAGGATGACAAAGGGAGCAAGCTTATGAACCAGCTTATGAATCCTGCGTGCGGTTTGGGGAAAGTGGGGGATTGGTACTTGCGGTAAGGGTGTTCCTTTGGTACTATACCGTTTCGCGTGTTTACCAAGCGAGAACGAGCGGCCAAGTTCGCTCGACTTACCTGAAGGAGATAGAGGATCATGGCAGTACCTAAGCGCAAGATGGGCCGCATCCGCACCCACAACCGTCGTAGCAGCAACGACAAGATCGCGGCGCCCGCTCGTTCCGTGTGCCCGCAGTGCGGCGAAGTGAAGCTTCCGCACCGCGTGTGCCCGAACTGCGGTTTCTACAAGAACCGCGAGGTCATCGAGACGGAATAGCACCAGCCCGTCCCGGCGCATGAGTGCCGCTATGACAGCCTCCTCGCACGTCAGCGCAGCGCTGATGCGCGGGGAGGCTTTCTTTGTTGCCACCCATGCCCATGCTGCGAAGCGTCGTGAGAGTGAGGTTTCACATGTCTGAGAACATCCGTATCGCCGTTGATGCCATGGGCGGCGACCATGCGCCCGACGTGGTGCTGGAAGGCGTTGCCCAGGCGCTGGCGGCCGACGCTGGCCTCACGGTTATCCTGTGCGGTCCCGCTCGCGTGGTGGAACCTTTCGCCGCGGCGCACGAGCGCTGCGAGGCGCGTGTGACCACCGAGGTCATTGGCATGGGCGAGCACCCGGCCGAAGCGGTGCGCAAGAAGAAGGACTCGTCCATCGTGGCGGGCTGCCGTCTGGTGAAAGAGGGCGCGGCGCAGGGCTTCTTCTCTGCGGGCTCCACAGGTGCATGTCTGGCCGCGGGAACGCTCGTCATGGGGCGCATCAAGGGCGTGGCGCGCCCGGCGCTTGCCACGGTTATCCCGTCGCCCGTGCGTCCGGTGGTCATGTGCGACGTGGGGGCAAACGCCGATTGCAAGCCCGCCTACTTGGTTCAATTCGCGCAGATGGCATCCATCTACGCCGAGAAAGTGGTGGGTATCCACAGTCCGCGCGCGGCGCTGCTCAACATCGGCGAGGAAGACACCAAAGGCTCGCAGTTCGCCCAGGAAGCGCACGCGCTGCTGAAAGAGCAGCTGCCGAACTTCGCTGGCAACGCCGAGGGTGGCGACATTCTGGCCGCCACCTACGACGTCATCGTCACGGACGGCTTCACGGGTAACGTGTGCCTCAAAACCATCGAAGGCACGTCAAAAACCCTGTTCAAAACCCTCAAAGGCATCATGCTGAAAACGCCGCTCACGAAACTGGGTGCTCTCACTATCAAAGGCGGCCTCAAGCAACTCATGGCCCAGGTGAGCCCCGACACCTACGGCGGCGCGCCGCTTCTCGGCGTGAAGGGAGCGCTTTTGGTGGGGCACGGCTCGTCGAACGCCTTCGCCATCAAAAATGGCGTGCTGACCACGGCGGGCATTGTGCGCGCGGAGGTTTCTGAAATAATCGCGCAGACGGTGGCTGCGGGCGCGTCCTCGGCTACAATGGACTGAACGACCGAAGAGCCTTGAGCCGTCCGGCCGCGCCGGGGTTCTTCGCGCACGGTGCTGCCTTGCTGTGGGCAGTTCGCGTCGCTGACAAGCACCAACGGGAAATACTGTACAACACAACGCACAACCTATAGAGGGCCGATTCTTCATGACACTGACCGAAGAGCAAGAGCGTAAGCTGGCCAGAGCGCAAGAGATACTCGACTACCGTTTCGATAGCGAGCACCTTTTGCTCTCTGCCATCACTCATCCCTCGGCGACCGAGGGAAAGTCCGTCAAGTACTCCTACGAGCGCCTAGAGTTTCTTGGCGACAGCATACTGGGCGCCATTGTGGCCTCCATCGCCTTCCATCGCTTCCATGACCTGGACGAAGGCGGGCTCACGCGCATCAAGGTGGCGCTCGTGTCGGGAGCGAGCCTGTCGGATGTGGCCGCGGGCCTTGGGTTCGCCGACATTATTGTGTTCGGCTCGTCGGAGACGGGCACGGGCAAGCGCGGGCTGCACTCGGCGCTGGAAAACGTATACGAAGCCGTGGTAGCGGCGCTGTATCTGGACGGCGGCATTGAGGCGGCGTGCACGTTTGTGGAGCGTACCCTCATCCCGCGCATGTCCATGGACATGGCGCGCGAGCCGGAAAACCCCAAAAGCGCGCTGCAGGAAAAGCTGCAAGAAGACGGCATCACGCCCACGTATAAGCTGGTGGAGACGCAGGGCCCGCCGCACGACCGCACGTTTGTGGCGCAGGTGTTTGCCGGCAGCCAGGGCCTTGCGCGCGGTACCGGCCGCACGAAGAAGGAAGCCGAAAGTCAGGCGGCGAAGAGCACGCTGGCTCGTTTGGGCGAGTTCTTCGGCTTGGGCGTAGACGAAGAGACGCGCGCCGAGAAGGCCGAGGCGGCCAAGCTGGCGAAGGCGGAGAAGGCGGCTGCGAGGGCCGAGGAAAAGGCGCGCAAGAAAAACGAGCGCGCCCAGGCCAAACAGCGCAAGCAGGGGTAGGCCTGTGTACCTGAAGTCGCTTGTTCTCAAAGGATTCAAATCGTTTGCCGACCGCAGCGCGCTGTCGCTTGAGCCGGGCATCACGGCGGTGGTGGGGCCGAATGGCTCCGGCAAGTCGAACATTTCCGATGCGGTGCTCTGGGTGCTGGGTGAGCGCAACGCGAAGAACCTGCGCGGCCAGGCCATGGAGGACGTTATTTTCGCGGGCTCGTCGGCGCGCAAGCCGGTGGGCATTGCCGAGGTTGACCTGGTGCTGGACAACTCGGACGGCACGCTGCCAGTCGATTTTTCCGAAGTGGCCATCACGCGGCGCATGTATCGCTCCGGCGAAAGCGAATACCTGATCAACGGCACCACGGCGCGCCGCATGGACGTGCTCGACATCCTGCACGACACGGGATTGGGCACGGGCACGCACTCTATTATTAGTCAGGGCTCGCTCGATTCCATTCTGCAATCGAAGCCGGAAGACCGTCGCGCGCTCATTGAGGAAGCGGCGGGCGTTCTCAAGCACAAGCAGCGCAAAGCGAAAAGCGAGCGCAAGCTGGAGCACATGGACGCGCACCTCACGCGCGTGAAAGACGTGGTGGCCGAGGTGGAACGTCAGCTGGGGCCGCTTGAGCGCAAGGCGAAGCGCGCGCGGGCCTACCAGGAGCTTTCGGCCGAGCTTTCGGAACTCACGCTGGCGCTGGCGGTGGATGATCTGCGGGTGCTCCAGCGCGCGTGGGATGAAGCGGTGGCGCGTGAGCAGGCGCTCGACGAGGAGTTGGCAACGCGTAAGGCTGCTATTGCCGAGGCCGAGGCGCGTGCAGAAGAGTTGCAGGAACGCATTCGTCGTGAGAGCGCGGACGCGGGTGAGTTGGCGAAGAGTCACCGGCGGGCTACATCGGCGGTGGAGCGCTTCGACGGCGCCACGCTGCTGTTGCGCGAGAAGCGCCGCGCCGCGCAGGACCGCGAGGCGGAGTTGCGCGTGGAGCTGGAGGCGGGCAAGGCGAAGCGCGCCACAGCTGAGGCTGAGCGGGCGCAGGCTGCGGCTCAGGTGGAAGAGGTGCGCGGAGCGCGAGCGCGTGCTGATGAACAGGTGGAACGCCTAGCTGCTGAGCGCTCCCAGGCTGCTGAGCGCCGTCGAGCGCTCGAGCGCGAGGTGGAGGAGCTTACGGCTCTGCGCCGCACGCAGGAGCGCGATCGCGACCAGGCGAAGCGCGATCAGGCGGCCACGCAGGAGGCGCTGTCAAACGGCTTGGCGCACGTGAAGCTGGTTGACGGCCGGCGCCAGGAGTTGGAGTTGCAACTCAAACACGCGCAGGTGGAGGCTACCGAGCGCGCGCGGGTTGCCGAAGAGCGCACTGCGGCGCTTTCCGCGCTTGCGGAGCGCGAGCGCGTGGCGCGCGAGCGGGTGGGCGCGGCGTTTACAGCCCGCGAGACGGCGCGCGCGGCGCTTGACGAGGCGCGCGATGCCGAACGTTTGCTGGCGTCGCAGATCAAGGGCATGGAAGAGCTGGAGCGCGCGAGCCAGGCGGCGGGCCCTGCGCTTTCGTGGCTGTTGGAACATGAGGACGAACTCGCCTGCGGTATTGCGCCGCTGTCGCACGCCGTGTCGGCACCGGAAGGCTTGGAGGCGCTTGTTGAGCGGCTTCTGGGCGCTGATGTGGCGGCGCTGCTTGTGCACGACGCCGCTGCGGCGCGTACCGCTGCCGATGCGCTCACCGAGCGCGGTGAGTCGGGCGATGTGGCGCTGGTCATGCGCACCGACGAGGCATCATGCGTCCGCACGCCCGCCCGCCATACCACGGTGGGTCGCGCGCTTGTGGATGAACTCACCTATCCGGCCGAGGCTGCGCGCGCGGTTGAAGCGCTTCTGGGCGATGTGGTGGTGTGTGAGAGCTTCGACGAAGCGCTTGCTGCTCACGCGCGCGACGCGGCGCGCCTGCGTTTTGCGGCGCCCGATGGCCGCGTGGTGTGGCCGAGCGGCAAGGTGTGGGTGCCGGGTGCCGCCGATGCGGAGGGCGAAGGCGTGCTTGCGCGCCACCGTCACCTGGAAGAGCTGCGCGGACAGCTGTCTGCGGCCGAACGTGAGCGCACTGGTGCTGAAGAAGCTGCTCGCCAGGCCGAAGAGGCCTACCGCGCCGCCCAGACGGAAAGCTTGAAGCTGTCGCAGGAGCTGGCTGAGTTGCGCGGCACCGTGCAGTCGGCCACCGCCGACGCAGAACAGGCCGAAGCGCGCCTTGTCTCGGTGCGCCGCGAACTGGAAGACGTGGAGCGTCAACGTGCCGAAGCCGACCGCGCCGTGGCTGATGCGCGCCCCAACGTGGAAGAGCTTGCGCGGCGCGTCGAAGCGCTTGAGCGCGCCATGGACGAGGCCCGCGAAACCTTGGCTGAAAAGCAGGATGCCGTGGTGCCTCTGCGCAAAGAGGCCGCGCGCCTGAACGAGGCGCTCAACGAGGCCAAGCTTAAGGCGGCCACGCTGGCCGAGCGCGAAACGTATGCTGCCCGCATCGTGGATGCCCGTGAGCGCGATATCGCCCAGGCCGATGCCGCCGACATTGAGGCGCGCGAAGGTCTGGTGCGCAAGCGGGTAGCGCAGCGACGCGTGGAGCCGCTGCTGGCCGTGCTGGATGACCTGGCCGAAGGCGCTCGCCGCCGCACCCGTGCGTTGGAAGACGCCGCAAACGCTGCCCAGGACGCCGCCGGTGGCATGCACGCCGCCGCGAACGAGGCTCGCGCCGCCGCCCGCGCCGCGCACGACGCCTTCGATGAGACCAACGCCCGCATGGGTCAGGCCCGCGTCGACAAGGGGCGCCTGGAAGTGCAGGTAGAGGCCGCGGTGAACGCCATCGTCCACGACTGCAAGACGCCGCTCGACCATGCGCTCGATCTGCCGGCCCTGGAGGATAGGGGAGCGGTGGAAGACCAGGCGTTCAAGCTGCGCCGCCGCATCGCGAACATGGGCACCATCAACCCGGATGCCGCCGAAGAATACGAGCGCCTGCGTGAGCGCTACGACTACCTGGCCGCTCAGCTTGCCGACCTCGAAGGCGCTCGCCGCGCGCTCGGCAAAATCGTGCGCGTCATTGACGCCCGCATGAAAGACGACTTCATCCGTACGTTCGAGGCGGTTAGCAAAAACTTCAGCGAAATATTTGCCGTGCTGTTCCCCGGTGGGTCGGCGGAACTCTCACTCGTGGATCCCGAGGACTTGGAAAACACCGGCGTGGAAGTGACGGCCCAGCCGCGCGGTAAGCGCATCACGAAGATGATGCTCATGTCTGGCGGCGAGAAGTCGCTCACGGCACTCGCGCTGCTGTTCGCGGTGTATCGCATTCGCGCCACACCGTTCTACATCCTCGACGAGGTGGAAGCCGCGCTCGACGACTCGAACCTGCGCCGCCTCACGGCTTACCTCCAAACGCTGCGCGACTCCACGCAGCTCATCATGATCACCCACCAGCGCCGCACCATGGAAATGGCCGACGTCCTTTTCGGCGTCTCCATGCAAGCCGACGGCGTCACCAAGGTAGTCAGCCAAAAACTCGAACACGCCCTGGCCCACGCGGAATAATCTCACCCCCTGTCATCGCGTACGAAGTGGCGCTTGCGGCGCTCCGCGCTTAGGATGACAGGGTGCGTGGCTACTTCATCAGCAGTGGGATAATTATCGTGAGTGCGAACGCACACATGAGCACCCAGTTCACGTTAGTTAACGCATGTACTCCGGGGCTTGTTGTCTCTTTCTTTTGATCAAAGCCTACAGAGGTGAAGAAGAGAATGGTGACAAGCGGAACAAGACGTTCGGCCCCTTCCGCATCTCCGAGCGCGAGTTTCACAAAGTACCAGATGAACGATGCTGCGGCTATAAGGGCCATAACCAGTACAAAAATGGTATCTCTCTTTTCCGCCGTGGTCTTTTTCGATAGAGGTGGGCGCACATCATCACTGCATACATTGGTCATGGTTTCATTCCTTCCGTTGCGAGAGCAGGGCCCTCTGGTTGGGGTATAGTGGTTTAATCAGGCCGTTCTGCTTGCAAGCAACGCAAGTGTATCATACTATATCCATTATGGATATATGAAAGGAGCACGATGGCGAAGCGCAGCCCGTACGAAACGGGGGAGCTTTCCGATAGCATCTTTCTTATCCTCATGGCTACGCTTGAGCCGGTGCATGGGTATCGCATTATGCAGGTGGTAAAGGAATCCCTACAAGGCGAGGTGGAAATTGGTCCCGCCACCATGTACACGACGCTCAAAAAGCTGAAAGCTGCAGGCTGGATTGTGGAAGTTGCCGACGACGCGGGGGATGACGAAGCAGGCGAAGGTGTCGCGCGCATTTTGTATGTCGCCACCGACGAGGGTCGCTGTGTGTTGCAACATGACCTCACGCGACGCAAGCGACTGATTGCGATGGCGGAAGAGCGACTGGGCGCAACGACGGAGGAAAATCATGGCGAAGTATAGGTTGTGCGGCGGCCTGTCGATGATGCCTGCGCATGACACCGCGCTGCTCAAGCGCATGAGTGCGCAGGGGTGGCATGTGGTGGACTTGAATAGCGCGCTACTTTACCGCTTTGAACAGGGAGAACCACATGCATACGACTATGAAATTGATTACGAGCACGATTTTTCTGCCGAGGCGCAGGAAATCTTCCGCGCCGGAGGCTGGGAGCCGGTAGTCACGGGTCCCAGCTGGCAGATTTTGCGCGCCGAGGCAGGAACCACGCCGCTTTATACCGACGACGAATCGAGAGTCGATACACTGTCGTCAAGTCGGGCGCGCATGGGATGGATGGCATTCATCTGTGGGCCTATGGCTATTATGCTGCTTGTGCTGGAAGAATGCCTTTCCTCGCAAGGTCACGAGGTATGGTCGTGGGTAATTCTTATTGTTGCGTTTGTTGCCCTCGCCGGTTTCGTGTGCTCGTTTCTGCCCTTCGTTGCCTCCACGATTTCCCTACGGAAAGTGCGCGGAGAATAGGACTGTTACTGTTCGTTTGATAGCTGAACGGCTTTTGTTGCCTTTATCGATATGAGCTACCAATCGTTTATAAGTGATGTATCATGGCGTTTATAGTCTATCCTTAAACTATCCACAAGCCAAAATCTGTTTAAGTTTTTAAAATCGTGACTGTTCCCTTTCGATGTTTTAATTCTTTGAGCATCGAATGGGTAGAATCTATACTGTTTTACAACGTACGCGTGTCACGAAAATGATCAACTGAATACAGTACGCTGATGATGGATTCTGGTGACGGATTGACGATTTTTCGCAACTGTGACATAAACTAGAGATGCTTATAAAAACTAACTATGTGTTGCATTGTGATGCGAAACGATAATGGAGAATAAAATTAAACCTATCTTAAAATATCGTGGAGGAAAATCTAAGGAAATTGGTTTTATTGAGCCATATCTGCCTTCTGAGTTCAACCGTTATATTGAACCATTTTTTGGTGGAGGGGCTCTCTTTTTTCATCTTGCCCCGCGCAATGCAATCGTAAATGATTTGAATGAACGGTTAATGGGTTTTTATGTTGGTTTACGGGATGACTATCCAAGAGTGCGATCGGAATTATCACATTTGCAGGAAATATATGAATCCAACAGGGCAGTATATGATGCAG
>DSLMC04103__coassemble_405_pt1 | contig 39413 bp, 38 predicted proteins | sample DSLMC04103__metabat2_high_PE_001 | metagenome-assembled genome bin DSLMC04103
ATCTTCTTCAACCCCTCAACCCAATAACTATTATCAGTGCTCAGGATGACAAGGGATGCTCGCAACGACGGGCGTATCAATCCTGGTTCACGTAGAGTTAGTTGCGCAATAATCTCTTTCCCCTTCTGCTTTCGTTGTGGAGGCCTGCTTTGTGCGGGCCTCTGGTTTTTATAATGGGTGGGTGGCAAAAAACTCGCTGCTTTGAGCGGTGGGGTTGACGATAGAGAATACGATACGGCGAATGGCCTGGTAATCGGGCATGGAGGGACGCTCTCATGGCAGAAGAGATCATCATCGTGCAAGGCAACGGCGTGCTCACTGGCGAGGTTGCCGTCTCGGGAGCGAAGAACTCGGCGCTCAAGCTCATGGCGGCGGCGCTTTTGGGTCGCGGCGAAAGCGTCATTGAAAACGTGCCGCTCATCTCGGATATTGCCATTATGGCGGAGGTGCTGCGTTGCCTGAACGCGCGCGTGGAGCGCGAGGGGCACACGCTGGTTATCGACACCGAGGCCGTGGACAAGTGGGAAACGCCGTATGAGCTGGTGTCGAAGATGCGCGCGAGCATTGCCGTGCTCGGGCCGCTCATCGGGCGCTTTGGGCAGGCGCGTGTTGCCATGCCGGGCGGGTGCCAGATTGGCGCGCGCAAAATTGACATGCACCTGGTGGGCCTGGAAGCACTCGGCGTGGAATTCGTTGTGGATCACGGCTTTCTGGAAGCAACCACGCCGCATGGGCTTATGGGTGCGCACGTGGTGCTGGACTTCCCCAGCGTGGGTGCAACGGAGAACCTGCTGATGGCGGCCGTGGTGGCCGAGGGCACTACCACCATCGAGAACGCGGCGCGCGAGCCGGAAATTGTTGACCTTGTAAACATGCTGAACGCCATGGGTGCGCGTGTATCGGGCGGCGGATCGTCGTTTGTCGAGGTGGAGGGCGTGCCGCTGGAGTCGCTGCACCCCTGCGAGCATCGGACAGTGGGCGATCGCATTGAAGCCGGCACGTTCCTCGCGGGCGGCGCGCTCATGGGTGGCCCCGTGACCGTGCGCGGCGTTGACCCCGCGTATCTGCGCATGGCGCTCATGAAGCTGGAGGCCATGGGCTGCGACGTGGAAACGGGCGCAGACTGGATCACCGTGCGCCGCGAGGGCCCGCTTGCGCCCACCGACATTCAAACGCTGCCGCACCCCGGCTTCCCTACCGACCTGCAAGCCCAGTTCATGCTGCTGGCGGCCTGCGCCGACGGCACGTCGGTCATCACGGAAAACGTGTTTGAGAACCGCTTCATGTTCGCCAGCGAACTTATTCGCATGGGGGCGGACATCACCATTGAAGACCATCATGCGCTCGTGCGCGGCGTGGAGGGGCTGCAGGGCGCGCCCGTGTCCTCTACCGACCTGCGCGCCGGCGCGGCACTGGTGCTGGCGGGCGTGTCGGCCGAAGGTGAGACGCGCATTCACAACATTGGTCACATCGACCGCGGCTACGAAGATTACGTGGGCAAACTAGCAACGCTCGGGGCGGATGTCGTGCGCGCAACCGTGGACGACGCGCTGCCGGCGTGCTGATAAGGCGGCAGGCCTATGTTCAGTAAAAAGAAGGGCTTCACCGCGTCGCAATCGAAGCTTACCTCGCGTCGCATGCGCTCGGCCACCATTGGCACGCACGTGCAGCGCCGCGCGCATAGCTCGTCGCGCCACATGAATGCCGATGCGGTGGGCTTTTCGAACTCGCGCAAGAAGCGGCGCGCGGCCCGTGGCGTGGTGGACACGCTGCTGCCCGATACCGCCACGCGCGAGAGTTCCTCGGAGTACGCGCGCCGCGTAAGCCGCCGCGAATTCACCGAAGAAGTGCAGCGCAAGGCGCGCGTGCGACGCATTGCGGTGGGTCTCGTGGCCATCGTGGTGGTGGCTGTCATCGCCGGTGGCGTGGGCGTAGCCACGTTCTTTGGCTCACTGGACGGGAAGATGGGGCTTGCCGATTCCAACGCGAAAACAGCGCTCACGGCCCTGAAGGAAGAGCGGCCGTGGTACGCGCTTTTAGTGGCTGACCTGGGCGCGGCCTCGGCGGCGCTCGACGAGGAAGGCCCCGACGCCTTCGTACTGGCGCGTGTGGACGAGGCGGCGGGCAAGGTGACGCTGGTGTCACTGCCCCCGAACCTGCGGGTGACCTTATCAGACGGCAAGGCGCACCGGCTGCGCGAGGCGGCCGGTGAGGGCGACGCAGCCCTGATCACGGCCGTAGCGGGCTTCGCGGGTGTCGACATCGCGCACTATGTGAAGACGGATGCAGCGGGCATTACCGCCCTGGTTGACGCGCTCGGCGGCGTGCCGGTGAACGTGGAGCAGGAGGTGGACGACCCGCAGGCGGGCGACACCTACCTGGCGCCCGGCGAGCAGACGCTCGATGGCAACGCGGCGCTCACCTTTCTGCGTGCAAGCAACTTCAAGGAGGGCGTGGAAGACCAGGCCAAAAACCAGCGCGCGTTCGTGGCGGCACTCGCCGAGCGGGCGTTCGACCGCGAAGGGGCACTTGCGTTCGCGACCTTCCTCGATTCGGTGGGCGGCTCGTTTGCCACTGACATTTCGGCCATGGACGCGCTTGGCTTGGCGGGGTCGCTCGGAGGCGTGGAAGCCGCCTCGGTGGCTGGCGCGCTTGTGCCGGGCTACGAAAGCACCGCCGATGACGTGAAGTATTATGTTGCATCGAGCGATGCCTGGGAGCAGATGATGGAAGCGGTGGATAAGGGCGAAGAGCCCCCTACCGACAAGGTCGCGCCGACGGGTGTCGACCGCAAGGCCTTCAAGGTTGAGGTACGCAACGGTGCCGGCATTGCCGGAGGGGCTGCTCAGGCGGGCGAGCTCTTGACCGCCGAAGGCTTCGATGTGGCGGGCACGGGCAACGCGGACAGCGATGCCTTCCCCGAGACGCTCGTTATTTACGACGGTGCTGAACATGAGGCGCAGGCGCAGGATGTGGCGGCCAGCCTGGGCATCGGCCGCGTCATTCAGGGCCTGGGCTACTACGAATACGAAACCGACGTACTGGTCATTCTGGGGAAGGACTGGAAGCCGGTGGCGTAAGCGCCGGAGGATTCAAGGCTGGTCGCAGGTACGCGCCTCCCGTTCGTGCTTTTTCTTGGCGAGCGCCGAGGCCCGGCCCTGCTATGGTAGAATCGGCACCCGAGAGACATCATATCGAGAAGGAGACATCCATGGTTGAAAAAACCGACGTGGCGGCTGTGCTTGAGCTTATCCGTCCCAGCCTGCAGGCTGATGGTGGCGACGTGAAGCTGGTTGACGTGGACGCCGACGGCGTGGTTTCGGTGGAGCTGCAGGGCGCCTGCAAGGGCTGCCCCATGTCCGAGATGACGCTGGCCAACGGCGTGGAGCGCATCCTGAAGGAGCGCGTGCCCGGCGTGACGAAAGTCATCCCCGCGCACGAGCAGTAGGAAGAAGGCGGGCTCATGGCGAACTGTTGGGAGAGGCGCGGCTGCGACGACGAGATGATGTCGCGTTGCCCGCACAACACACCCGGCGAGCCGTGCCCAGCCGATTGCCACTATGCCGCCTGCAATCGCGCCACCCATGTGGTGGCGACGGACGTCACGGTGCTGCTCAACCCCGAGCGGGACTACGAGGCGGCCGTCAAGGAAGTTTGCCGCTTCTGCGAGCACTTCCTCACGCAGGGGCCTAACCTGGCTGACGCGCCCGAGAGGGGCGAGCGGCAGGGCAACCCGAATCGCTTCTTGCTGTAGACGCCCCTTTGCGGGGCGCAAGCGAAGACGAACCGCACGAGATGCGCGGCCGTTCGACCCCTCGGGGACGGGCGGCCGCGCTTGTGTTTTCTGCGCGGGATAAGGGTGCAGGGCGTTCCAAGCGCCCCTGCCGCTTGGGTGGCAAGCGTTGCGTGTGCGTGAGGTTGCGCTTTTGGGAAGTCTGCTACAATGATATTCATCGGATCGGCGGAAGAGGCGAAGGAGTGTGAGCGCATGAGTCAGACGGTGTCCTGCCCGGCCTGCGGCGCGTCCAATTTGGACGTGTGCTGCTACGATTCCATGATGGTCGTGCGCGCCGATTTGGCCATGTTCACCCTGCGCTGTCCTGCCTGCGGAACCAAGGTTTCCAGCATGCAAAACATCCCCTCGCAACTGCGCGAAGAGGTGCGATTCGCCGCCATTGAAGTAGGCGCGGGCATGGGACGCACATGCTGAACGATATCTACCAGAATCTCGATCCTATCGTGTTTGTGGCCGGCCCTTTTGTGGTGCGGTGGTATGGGATTGCCTACATTGCGGGCTTCATCTTGGCGGCGCTGCTCATCTGGCGACTGGCGCGACGCTGGCGCATTCGGGTGGATGCTGATGCGCTGCTCACTATCATGTTCTGCGTTATCTTGGGCGTCATTTTGGGCGGGCGCTTGGGATATGTGCTGTTCTACGGTAACGGACTGGAGTTCTACCTGCAAAATCCGCTGGAGATATTCGCGTTTAATCACGGTGGCATGAGCTTCCACGGGGGGCTGGTGGGGGCGCTGCTGTCGGGCATTGCGGCGGCAAAACTTACCGGCATTCCGTATCTCACGCTGGCGGACCTCGGGTGCGTTGCGGCTCCCATCGGCCTTTTCTTCGGTCGTTTGGCGAACTTCGTGAATGGCGAATTGTGGGGCGCGCCCACCGATGCGCCGTGGGGCGTGGTGTTCGGCGGGGCGGCCGGTATGATACCGCGCCATCCCTCTCAACTCTACGAGGCGCTTCTTGAAGGCGTGGTGCTGTTCATAGTGCTGTTCGCGCTTTCGCGCAAGCTTCCGCCGCGGCCGCGCGGCACGTTCCTCGGCGTGTTCCTTATTCTGTACGGCTGTTTTCGATTCAGTATCGAATTTGTGCGCGTGCCGGACGCGCAGCTAGGATATCTGTGGGGCGGCTGGCTGACCATGGGGCAGCTGCTGTCCGTGCCGCTCATACTAGTGGGCATTGGTGTGCTGGTTTATGCGCTTGTAATGAAGAAGCCGCAAGAGGGGCTTCCAGAATTGCAACAATCAGAGTAACATATAACGCGTACGATCGAGAACGGACGTGAGATCCGGCGCGGCACCCAGCAGGGACGTCATGCCGGTAAGACCCGAAGGGGGTAAATCATGGAACTGAAATTCTACAAGTGCCTACACTGCGGCAACATTGCGGTAAAGCCGTTTGACTCGGGTGTGCCGCTGGTGTGCTGCGGCGAGCAGATGACCGAGCTTGTGCCCAACACCACCGACGCTGCGCTGGAGAAGCACGTGCCCGACGTGAAGGTGGACGGCTCGAACGTCCATGTTCAGGTGGGCAGCACGCTGCATCCCATGACGCCGGAGCACTACATCACGTTTGTGTGCCTGGAGACGAAGAACGGCTACCAGTTCGTCGAACTCACGCCTGAGGATGCCCCCGTGGCCGACTTCGCCGTGGCAGAGGGCGACGAGCCCGTGCGTGTGTACGAGTACTGCAACATCCACGGCTTGTGGGTGGCCTCGCTCTAACCACTGGTTCCGCATGCTATGATGAATGCCCGTTCGGCACATGCCGGGCGGGCATTCTTTTTCGAACACAGGAGGAACCATGGGATTCTTCGACAACGCGCAAGAGATGCTCGACAAGGGCGTGTCGGCCGCGAAAGGTGCCGTGTCCGGCGTGGCCGTGGAGCAGCAGGCATTCGCGAAGTCGTTTTTGAGGCTGTGTGCCGATGGGTGGAGTCAGGGCTGGCACGAGGCTAACGGCGGGAACCTGTCGTATAGACTCAAGCCCGAAGACGTGGCGTCGTGCCGCTCGTTTTTCTACGATAACCCCAGTTCATGGGTGCCATTGGGCGTGCAGGCGGACAACCTGCGCGGCGAGTTTTTCATGGTGAGCGCCGCGGGCGCCCACATGCGCTCCGTGCCGCTTGACCCGGATGCTTCCACGGGTATTGTGGAGCTGAGCGCGGCGGGCGACGCGTGGCGCATCGTGTGGGGCTTCAAGGATGGCGCCGTGCCCACGAGCGAACTTGCCAGCCACGTAGCCGTGCACGCCGTGCGCAAGGAGGTGACGGCGGGGGCCGACCGCGTGCTTTATCACGCGCATCCCGCCGACGTGGTGGCGCTTACCAACGTGCTGCCGCTCGATGCGCGCACGTTCACACGCACGCTGTGGAAGATGTTGCTGGAGAGCATGGTGGCATTTCCGCACGGTGTGGGCGTGGTGCCATGGATGGTTCCGGGTGGGTCCGAAATTGCGGCCGCCACGGCTGACGTGATGCGCACCTACGACGCGTGCGTGTGGGCGCACCACGGCGTGTTCTGCCCGGGTGCGACGTTCGATGCCGCTTTCGGCCTCATGCACACCATCGCGAAGGCGGCCGGCATCTACGCCACCGCCCGCGCCATGAACGGCGGCAACGATACGTTCGCCAGCACCATTCCCGACGAGGGTTTGTGCGGCATAGCCGAAGCCTACCACCTCCCCGTAAACAAGGCGTTTTTGTCCTAGGGGGGCGTGCGGCTGTTTGGCGGTGGCGTTTTGGACGGCCGCGTTTGGGTAACCACTTCCCGTGGAAACGCAGGGAATTCTGCGGAATTTCGTGCGTGGATGGGCGGGCTGTGCTATAGTACAAAGGCTTGTCTTCGCCTTGGTCGGAAACCAAGGCCCCGTAAAGGAGAACCAGAATGAAACAAGGAATTCATCCGGAGTACATGGAGTGCACGGTCAAGTGCAGCTGCGGGAACACGTTCACCACGCGTTCCACGAAGCCTGAGCTGAAGATCGACATCTGCAACGTGTGCCACCCGTTCTACACCGGCCAGCAGCGCTTTGTCGACACCGGCGGACGCGTGCAGCGCTTCGCCGACAAGTTCGGTAGCGCGAAGCAGACCGTGGCCGAGCGCGAGGCGGCCAAGAAGGCCGAGCGCGCAGCAGCTATCGCCGAGGCCGAGGCCAAGAAGAAGGCCGAGCGCGAGGCGAAGGCCGCCGAGAAGGCCAAGCGTGCTGAGGAGTTCGCCAAGAAGGCCGCCAAGGCTGAGGCTGAGGCTCCTGCCGCCGAGGCTCCGGCTGAGGAAGCCGCCGCTGAGGCACCGGCCGAGGCTGCTACCGAAGAGGCTCCCGCCGCCGAGTAGCACCACGTAACACTGCGTAACGCACCGAACGCCCGACCATATGGCCGGGCGTTCGTGTTTGGAGGGGGCTTTGATTGAGGAGGCTGGTTGGGAGGGTGTAGCGTTGATCGCTGACCACCTACTTTGGCTGCGCGTGGGCGGCAATCTCGTTGAATTCGGCTTCGCTCAAATCATAGCCGTAGAACAGGTCAAAGTAGCTCTTCGTCACGTCATAGATGCTGGTATCGAACGCATCGGGGTATAGCAAGCGGGGGAGCCACTGCATACCCAACACCTGGTTCACCGTCGGCGGACTGTTGAGCCAGTTCCACGGCGAGCCGGGAACTTCGTAGTAGCTGCCTGATTTGACGGCATCCAAATTGGCGAACGCAGCGTCGTTGCTTACGCTATCGTAGATGCTGCCTTCGGCAAAGAGGATAGTCTGCGGGTTCCAGAGGGCTAGCTGCTCCATGCTAATTTCCACACCGGAGCCACTGCCAGAAACTTTGCCTAGATCAGCCACATTATTTGCCACGAGATCGACTACCTGCCCCTGATAGGAGTCCTTCGCGATGGTGTTCGTGCCCTTGTCTCCCAGAAGGTAGGCAACGCGCACGCGATCGGATTCGGGGATGGACTTCATGGTTGACACGGTGTCGTCGTAGGCGGCCTGGCAATAGGCGGAAAGTTCCGCGCCGCGTTCTTCCATGCCCAGCAGCTCGCCGAGCATTTCGTAGGCTGCGCCGTAGTCTTCCATCTTGGTCTCAATCATGACAACCGGAATGCCTAGTTGCTCCTGCAACGTGTCCAAATCTTCAACAATGCCGTCCTTCAACTCACCGGTATCGATGAGGATCTGTGTGTTCGAGGCAGCCACGGCTTCCTTGTTGAGGTCGCCCTTTGCACCGAATGCCGCACCCGTCACGGGAAGCTCGGCGTAGCTCGATCCCAGATACTTCGCCTGATCAGCGGAGAGTTCCTGCGACACGGTTACCATTTTCTCCGGCGCCATGGTCAGAAGAATTTGCGTGGCTGTGTGACCAGCCGGAGCGATGCGGTCCACCTGCGCGGGCACTTCTACCGTGCGTCCGGCTGAATCGGTGAACGTGCGGGTGGTAGCCGTGTCGACCTGATTCGCCTGATCGGTTTTGGGCGTGTCGCCAGCCGCGGCGCTTTCGGTGCTGCCGCCGCTGGCGCACCCGCCAAGGGCAAGCGCCAACCCGACACACAGTGTGCACGCAGCCACCAGCCATGCGCGTTTGGCGCGCCTTGCTTTATCCGTGTTCCTCATGTACCTTCCTTTCCCTTGCAGTACTTTTCGGTAGCTATCGCTCAATTTCGCGTACGGGCACGCAGACGCGCACCTTATCGCCATAAAGGGAATTGACTTCCACCTCTACGTGGTAGATGGTGCTCACCAGGTCTTTCGTGATGACATCCTTCGGGTCACCAAAGGCGGTCACCTGTCCTTCGTTCAGCACGAGCGTTTTGTCGGAATAGAGAAACGCCTGGTCGGGTTGGTGGGTGGACTGGATGATGCTCATGCCCTCACGCGCCAGTTGGCGTACTGTGGACAGCACACGCACGGTGTTGCCGTAATCGAGCGCGCTTGTGGGCTCGTCCATGATGATGGTGCGCGCGTTCTGCGCAATGGCACGCGCAATGAGTACGAGCTGCTTCTCGCCGCCCGAAAGACGGGTGTAGGGACGGTGCCCCAGGTGCGCAATGCCGACGCGCTCAAGCGCATCCCAGGCGCTTTCGACGTGGCGTTTCTTTGGTGTGCCAAAGAGCCCGATATTGCCGCCGGCGCTCATGAGCACCACGTCGAGCGCGTCGTAGGCGTACGTGGAGGAATGCGTCTGGGGGATGTAGGCAATCTCGTGCGCCCGTTCGCGCACCGTGAGCGTGCGCAGGTCTTTGCCGTTCACGGTAATGCGGCCGGTCCAGTTCGTGTCGAGGCACAGAATGCAGCGAAAGAGGGTGGACTTGCCCACGCCGTTCGGCCCGAGCACGTTCACCAGCGTGTTGTCGGGGATGGAGAAATTGAGGTTGCGCAACACCTCGTGGCGGCCGTAGGAGAAGCTGAGGTTTTCGACGTCGATGCTCATAATTCCTGCTTTCTCCTGGTGATGAGGTACAGGAAGAACGGCGCGCCGACAAACGCGGTCAGAATGCCAATGGGAATTTCCGAGGTAGCCACCAAGCGGGCGATGTCGTCGACGATAAGAAGGAAGCTTGCGCCCATGAGCATGCTGGCGGGAAGGAGTTTGCGATAGTCGCACCCGATGATCATGCGGGCGAAGTGGGGGATGACCAGGTCTACCCAGCCAATCATACCCGACACGGCTACGGCGGAAGCGGTGACAAGCGTGGCCGCGAGGATGACGATGAGGCGCACGCGGCGGGCGTTCACGCCCATGGTGGAAGCCTCGTCGTCGCCCATGGTGAGCACGTTGATGCGCCAGCGCAGGGCAAAGAGCGCCGCGAGCCCCGCCGCCATGGGGATGGCCGCCAGCGCCATGTCGCTCCAGCGTGCGCCGGTGAGGCTACCCATGAGCCAGTATGTGATGGCCGCCAGCTGGTCGGTAGGATCGGCAATGAGCTTGGTGAAGGACACGCCCGCTTGGAACAGTGAGCTTACCATAACGCCTGCCAACACCACGATAAGCAGGTGGTTTCCGCGTGCGCGCGAGCCCACCAGCAGCACGAGCAGCACCGCCGCGATGGAGAAGAGGAAGGCCGAGGCCGAAACGCCGAACGTTCCCAGGCCCAACAAAATGGCGCACGCTGCTCCGAATGCAGCACCTTGGGAGGCGCCGAGGATATCGGGTGAGACGAGCGGATTTTGGAAGGTGCCCTGGTAGGCAGCGCCGGCGGTGGCAAGGCTGCATCCTACCATGAGGGCGAGCACGATGCGCGGCAGACGCACCTGGAAAAAGAGCGTTTCCTGTTGGGCGGTCCAGAAGGGATCGAAGGGAATCACCTGGTGGGCGAGCATCCCAAAGGCTTCCAGCGGCGTGATGGGGTAGCGGCCAAGCATAAGCGAAGCGATCACTGCCACAATAACGAGAACGCCGAGTGCAACGAGCACAAGGTTCGCCCGCCGCGCGTTATGTCGCGAAGCGTACCGGGATGCGTTTCCATCGATAGGATGCACTGCTGCGCGTTCGGTTGCTGTACTAACGTGAGTTCCTATTATCCTCGCCCCTATTTAATCTTAAATAGGAATAATATAGTGCATAATATATCCTAGAATAGAAATATTATCAATCGGAAATAATAGAATCTTATGCGTAGGGCAAGCGGAACCGGGGAGGGAAGGGGGGAGAGAGGGAGGGGGAGCCCCCCGGTTCCGTTGCTGGCGGGTTAGTGGGAGGGACGGTTGATGCAGGTCATTTGCAAGGCTTCGCCGAAGAATTGGCCAGCACCGTTTTTGACGGCGAAGCGAGCCTTCTCGGGGTCGGCTACAATACTGCCGGCCAGCATCTCCACGCCCCAGTCGAACAGGAAGGGCGACATGACCACGCTCGGGCCCACAAATACGGTGGTCGCCTGCTTCGTGAGATCGAGCAAGCGCGGTGCCGTTTTATTGATGATGGTGACGCCGGTGATGAAGGCGAAGTCGGTGGACGGCAGCACGTACTCGCACGCCGGGTCAGGAGTATCGAGCGGTTGCGTGCAGTTCCGTTCAAGAACGGTGAGCTGGGCATACTCTTGGATACGATCAACGTGGGGAAAATGCCCGACCACGGTCACGTGCGTGCCACCCTCGCCGCGCTCCCTGCCAGCAGCCTCAACCCGCGGGCGCATCAACTCGAACGCGTCCATCTTGCGCAGCGTCCCATCAGGCAACTCCACCGGCTCATCGTAGGTGGCACCCAGGGGATCCAGCAGCGCTGGCTGCGCATAGTAGGCGTTCAGCGCCGCCACGCCGAGCGTTGCCTCTTCGAAGCACCACGACTTCGCCAACTCAGCCACGGTGCGCAGCGGAAGTCCGCGCAGGTCAAGCGTGTAGCGTCGCCGTGCGCCGCCCTTACAGGTATAGCTGATGCCCATGCCGCAATCGGCCTCAACGTAGGACCAATGCGTGCCCAGGCAAAAGTCGCGCACGATGAGGTCCTCGGGAATATGCCCGATCAGATGGTTGTAAAACTTCCACGGCGTGTCATGGCCGTCCGTGCCGGGAAACGCAATGACGTCGTTTTCCGGGTTGTGTGTGCAGCAGTCCTTCTTGGGGCATCCCATGGCGATACGTTCCTTCCTCGTTGGCGCGAACTCGCCGCGTATTTCCCTGCGGTGAGTATATAGTTATTAGAGTATAATACATAACCAAGGAGAAAGATATGCAGATTGATACAGAGGAAACGTGTGAGCGTGAAAGAAGGGGAGGCCCCCGGTGTTGTTCCTGTTGACAGGCGCGGTGCAGACGGGTAAGACGCGCTGGCTCGAGCGGTTGGTGGTGGAGCTTGCAGCTGAAGGGGTGCCGTGCGGCGGCGTTCTTGCGCCAGGCGTGTGGAGGCGGCGCGAAGAGTCGGGTGCGGAAGTTGATGTGCGCGAACGTCCGCTCGGGTCGGGCGCAGGGGAGTTCGAAAAACTCGGCATCGACAACGTGCTGCTGCCGGGCGGCGAGCGCGTAACGTTCGCTCGCCGCTGCGACCTGGCACAGCGGGAAGGTGTGCTCGATCCGTATAGCCAAAGCGCCACTGCTGGCCTAGCCTGGGAGATAGACGAAGCCGCTCTCACGCGCGTGAACGCCCACTTCGACGCCCTCGCCCACAGAGCCCCCTTCGTAACCCCTTCCGCAACTTCTCCCACAACTTCAAACCTCGCGCGGCCGTGTCTGCTGGTGGTGGACGAACTCGGGCGCCTGGAACTTCAGCGTAACGGTGGACTTACCTCGGCGATGGCCTTGCTCGCTCGTGGCGCGACGGCTGCGTGTCCGCATGCGCTTGTGGTAGTGCGCGCGTCGCTGCGCGCACGAGCCGAAGAGCGCTTCGCCGCCGCCTGGGGTGGATGCGTGCCGCTCACGCCCGGCGAAGAAGCACGCACCACGGTTCGCCGCGCCTTCAGCCTTGCTTCCCTTAATGATAACTAGTATCATTAGCTGACAGAGAAGGGCCGCAGGGGGCCATCCGCAACAGTTCATCAGCCGGGCGTGCGCGTCGCGGCGGAAAGGCGTGCACCATGATCGATCAAACCGCGTTCTTCAGCTTGAGCTACGGGCTCTACGTGATATCGTCGAAGCATGGCGATCGTGCGGCCGGCTGCATCGCCAACACGTTTCAGCAGGTCACGTCCGAGCCGATGCAGGTAAGCGTGGCGCTCAACAAGGGGAACGTGACTACGGAGGTCATCCGCTCTTCCGGTCGTTTCTCGGCCACGTGCCTCGCGCAGGACGCACCCATGGAGCTCATTGGTACGTTCGGGTTCCATTCCAGCACTGACCTCGACAAGTTCGCCGCCTGCGAAAGTGCGGTGAACGCCGCTGGGTTGCCGTATGTGGCCGAGCACGCGTGCGCGCACTATTCCGCTCGCGTCGTGCAGGAAGTTGATCTGGGTACGCATATTCTCTTTGTGGGCGAAGTAGAAGAGGCCGAGAAGCTTACCTCCTGCGAGCCCATGACCTACGCCTATTATCACCAGGTAAAGGGTGGCAAAACCCCGCCGAAAGCCTCAAGCTATCTGCCCGATGCCGACGCCGCAGCGCCGGCTACGTCCACGTCTGCCGAAGAAAGCCAGCCGAAATACGCCTGGCGCTGCACCGTCTGCGGCCACATCGAATACGCCGACGAACTCCCCGAAGACTACACCTGCCCCATCTGCGGCGTCGGAAAAGACCTCTTCGAACGCATTGAGCTGTAGTAACAGCGCCCCGTTTGTCATCCTGAGCGGAGCGCCGCAAGGAGCGTAGTCGCGACGCGAAGCTAGTCCCGCAGGGGAAGGATCCCGTGTGGTGTCAGCTGGTAATCTCTCAGTTGGCACCGCGCGGGATCCTTCGACTTCGGCGCTACGCGCCTCCGCTCAGGATGACAGGGGGGTGCGGTTATGGCGTTTGCCGAAGGATGGCAGAGGGCGCTTCGCCGTTGTTGCTCTAAGCTGACAAAAGACAGAGGCCCCTGTTCAAAGGACAGAAGGCTAGAGCCCCCGTCCCTCCTACATCGCGTACTTGCTGATGTATTTGCGGTGCTTGAACCTGATGAGGGCGCGTAGTCGCTGGACGTATGCTTGCTGGTGCGCATTATTTCTCAATGAGGGGCTTTCTAGTACGCCCACAGAAAACCAGCGGGATGGACGCAGGTCAAAATATACCACCTCATCCTCAACGCCTCTCACGGAGTGTGTGAAGGTGTCGCTGAATGTTACGGCCTTCGAATTCTTCACCAAGGTGTTAATGCGCCCAATGTTGGTGCTGTGCAAAACAATGGTGGGAACTTCAAGCTGTGCATTCTCGAAGGACCGTTTCACAAACTTGTTCAGCACCGGCTCGTTGAAATACGCCAGTGGCAACTCAGAAAGTTGCTCCAACGTGATCTCACCGTTGGAGCAATCCGGCGCGAGGTTTTTTGAAGCCTTCACAATAATCTTCATGGAAAGCAGCGGGGTAAACTTCAAGTACGGGAATTCCTCAAGCAGCTTTACGTCTTCTTCCAGAATATTCACTAGCCCGAAACTCGTCTCACCTTCCCCAATAGCCGAAATAATTTCATTGAGTTCGCATTCGCTAATAGTGCAGCAGTCCAGTCCATATTCACCAAGCTCGCAGTCAAGCAGGTTGTAGATGGTGTTGCAGACATACGAAGTGGCGTACACCGGTACCGTGTCGGTTGATTCCGCAGAACTGAGTTGCAGCCTGAAAAGATGGTCGCGTAAATTGTCGCTGCGCTGCGTGATTTCAAGGGCGTACGACTTCAGTATCGAACCCTCTTCGGTGAGTTCGATCCCACGCCCGCTTTTCTGAAACAGGGTAACGCCCAGTTCTCCCTCGAGCGCGCGCATGGATTTACTCAACCCTTGCTGCGAAATGAAGAGGTTTTCGGAGGCTCGTGAGAACGATTTGCAATCGGCGATTTCAAGAAAATACTCAAGGACCTCGATACGCATATCCACCCCCTGGTCTATGGCTTCATTATATCGGCTATAGGCGAATGGTCTTACTCCCTTAGGTTGGGAGTAGCTGAAACAAAGAGTTGTCCAAAAACCCTCCCACAAAGCGGAAATCATTTTATAATCTGCGGTTTTCCTCGTAGGTGACGTTTTAGGCAGTCAGGTTCAAAGCGCGCGATGGGACAACCTCTTGTTACCCTGGCGAGCGAGCGAACCCTGTTGGATTCCCGCGGTCGATGTCCGTACAATCAACGGTATCGATTCGGTAAGGCTCACGCCGATCCGATGCGTCAGCCAGTACTTCAAACAGCTCTTCATCGATGCGAAACGAACCCTCAACAGGGCTTTCTTCGTGCACCGTTTTTCGCCCAAAAGGAGGCGGGCAAGGCGGATTCGTTCCACCGTGTGTCGGGCGCATGGCGCTTCGAGGGTCACCCAGGGAACAGGCGCGAAGAGATACGGCTGAGAGGGCAGGGGGGAGGGGATATGGCCTCAAACGCCGCGCAACGTCGGGCGCAGGCATCCTTGCATTTCTAGAAGGCAGCACGGGAATGCATACGACACAACTCGGACGTAAAGAGAAGGGAGATGAATCACCATGGGCTACAGCAAGGGGAGAAAAACTGCTGCAGCGGTCGGCGTGACCCTCATCTTGGCAAGCGCGTCGGGCGGCACCTCCGTCATGAACGCCATTGTCCCATTTTTGCTTGAAGGCATGCAGGTCAACCTTACCACGTTCATGATAGGCCCCACCGTTGCAACCATTCTTTCGTTTGCGATGAGTGCGGTCGGCGTGAAGATTATCGACATCATTTCGCCGAAGTGGTGCATGCTTATTGGTTCGGTGTGCAGCGCCCTCACCATGTATATGGTGGGAACCGCTACCTCATTTGTATTCTGGATTATTGCGAACATCTTAAACGGTATCGTGCTGGCGTTCGCCACCTATGCTGCAGCGGGAGGCGTCGTAGCGGTGTTCTACGGCGAGAATACGCAAAAGGCATTTGGCGTCGTGGGTGGACTCACCGCTTTGCTGGTTGCTGCCTGGATGGCGGTCACGTCAGTTTTGCTGAATGTTATGCCGTATTCACAGCTGTTTACTATCTACTCGGTGGGCATCGTTGTGATTGGTGTGTTCTGCAACCTGGTGCTCATTGGCAAGATTCCTCGCCGCAAACTGGCCGCCAAGGCCGAGGGTTCCGGCCCGGCGAGCGCGCCTGCCGAAGATATCCCCGGCTACACTTTCGCCGAAACGCTGAAGAAAGGCGCGTCCATCTACTTCTTCCTGATAGCGATGTTCCTCGTTGCTTGGTGTGCGTCGGGAATCACGTCGTACGCGAGCGTTTACTACACCTCTTTCGGGATGGCGGCAACCACCGCGGCAGCAATGCTCAGCTTGTACTCGTTTGCGGCGGCGTTTCTGAAACTTGCCTCGGGCTTCATCTTGAAAAAAATTGGTGCTAAGGCGATGAGCATCATGATCTACCTGGGCTTTGCCCTGGGAATTGGCTGCCTTCTGATCTGGAGTCAAACGCAGCTGTTCCCGCTTGCGGTGATAGGCATTGTGCTCTGCGCGTTCATCTCGTACTCAACGATGATTCCGGGCTTGTTCGTTCCCGATCTCTACGGCATGAAAGATTACACGGGCATTAACTCGGCTGGTTTGGCGGGCTACTACTTAGGCGCCGTCACCGTCTTGTTCGGTCTTTCGATTGTCATTGGCTTTCTCGGCTACTTTAACGCCTTCGTGGTGTTGGCTGTGGCAGCGCTGGTGACGATGGGCTTCATGCTGGCTGCCGTGGTCACGAGCCCCTTCAAAGCGGGCAAGGAAAGGCAACCGAAAGAGATCAAAAGCTAAAAGCCTGCTGCATGGGTTGAAAGTTCAGCACGATGTTGTGTTTCCGCTCTTCCTGCGACGTGCGCGCATCGCAGGAAGGGATCTGGTTGCCAGGCTTTGCGCGGTTCTGAGAGGTCATGAACTTTCGGGGTTGCGGCAGGGTCACCACAAGCGTTCCTGATAGGGAACCGGTGTGGGCGAATGCGCCTCGGCGAAGCGCCCACCTAACAACAGGTTGGAAAGGAGAGGAAATGGCACTGAAGAAAACGCGTACGATGTGTACGACGTGCCATGCACGTTGCGGCGTCCTGGTCTACTCGGACGAGGACAACCAAATCGTGAAGATTGAGGGGGATCCCGACAATATCAAGTCCAAGGGCGTCATCTGCGGCTCGGGTATGTCCGAGCGCGAGATTCACAACAACCTTGAAGGGCGCCTGCTCTACCCGATGAAGCGTGTGGACTGGGATCCTAAGGGCGACCGTCACCCCGAGAACCGTGGTAAGAGCGAATTTGAGCGCATCACCTGGGACGAAGCGATGGATATCATCGCGGACGAGTGCCTGCGCATCAAGGAAGAATACGGGCCTGAGGCCATCATCACTGGTCAGGGTACGGGTCGTGTGGCAAACCACTGGCACTGCCGCCTGAACTCGTCACTTGGTCTTGAGGGCTGGTCGCTGGTGCCCACGCACGTGTGCCTCATGCCGCACATTTTGCCGAACGCCTTCACGCTTGGCGTGTTCAGCTCCGCGGCGGGCGATATGCGCAACTCCCACTGCGCAGTGTTGTGGGGCCAGAACCCCGCTATGGAAACCGCCTGGTGCAAGGAAGTGTTCAAGAACCAGGCGGCGGGCATGACGAAACTTATTGTCATTGACGTGCGCTTCCATGACATGTCCAAGCACGCCGACGTGGCCCTGCAGCCGCGCCCCGGTACCGATGCTGCGCTCGCCATGGCGTTTATGCACGAGATCATCGAGAACAAGTGGTACGACCCCGAGTTTATTGAGAACTGGACGTATGGCTTCGATGAGCTTGCCGAACGCGTGAAAGATTGGACTCCCGAGCGCGCTGCTGAAATCTGCCAGGTTGACGCCGACGACATCCGCCTTGCCGCGGAATACATGGGCAACTGGGGTCCGGTTGGCATGTGCATCGGCTTGGGGCCGGGATGTATGCACACGAACGCTATCCAGAACGGCCGTGCCATCGCATGCTTGCAGGGTATGCTCGGTCACCTCGACGTGAAGGGTGGCATTCCCATTCCTCTGTCCTTCTCGGTCATGCTCGACGACAAGATTACGCTCTGGGATTCCGCGAAGGACCCCGGGCGCCCCGAGCTCTTCACGTTCGGCGGCGAAGAGCATCCGCTCTACAAGTCGTTCGGCCGCTCCAACGACCCTCACGCGGTGTTCAACGCCATCATCACGGGCGAGCCTCGTCCGGTGAAGGCCTACATCGCTATCGCCAACGACCCACTTTTGTGCTACGAGAACACGAACCTCACGTACCAGGCTATGACCTCGCCTAACCTCGACTTTGTGTGCGTCAAGGACTTCTACATGTCACCAACCGCCAAGATCGCTGACATGGTGCTGCCCTCGGCTGACTGGTCGGAGCGCTACTCCTACGACGAAGAGCTCGACGGCAACTTCCTGTTCACGTTCGACAAGGCCGTGGACGCGCCCGGTGAGTGCTGGTGTGACTGGCGGTTCTTCCTTGAGTGGGGCAAGCGTATCGACCCCGACAACTGGTGGTGGAACGACGTCCAGGAGATGGTGCTCTGGCGCATGAAGGAGTTCTACGGCTTCGATATGACGTGGGATGAATTCCAGTCTGAGAAGTACCGTTCAACCGAACCCGGCGGTAAGCAGGGCGAAGTGGTGGAGAAGAAGTACGAGAAGGGCATGCTGCGCCCCGACGGCTCGCTTGGATTGCCCACGCCGACGGGTCGCATCGAGTTCTGGTGTGAGTCGCTGGCCGCCTTCGGCTACGACCCGCTGCCTGACTTTGAAGAGCCTTCTGAGTCCCCGGTTTCAACGCCTGAACTGGCGGAAGAATACCCGCTTGTCGTGGTGACGGGCATCCGTATTTACTCGTTCTTCCACTCTGCGTGGACCAACATCCCTGCTCAGCGCAAGATGTATCCCGACCCGTTCGTCATGATTCACCCCAACGATGCACGCAAGTATGGCATCACCGACGGCGAATGGATGACCGTTGAATCGCGTGTTGGACACATGATTTCGAAGGCCTACGTCACGCGCGAGATCAAAGAAGGTGTCATTGGCGTTCCGCGTCCCGGCTGGCGCGATGAGTGCAAGGAACTGGGTCTTCCTGGCTACGGATGGGACAAGGCAAACGGCAACGTGCTCATTCCCTCCACGCCTGCTGAGCCGGGATATGGAGCGACGCCGATGCGTTCCTCCCTTGTCAAAGTCTATCCTGGAAGGGGTGATCTGTAATGAAGAAGCGCGTTAACGGCGAAGGTATAGCCCTTCTTCACGACCTCGATGATTGCACCGGTTGCTACGGATGCGAAGCGGCATGCCGCGAAACGTGGCGCTATCCCTACGATGAGGACTGGATGCGCGTCATTCGCCGCACCCCGTTTGTCGTGGACGGAAAGCTGCGCACGTATCACGTGGTGGCCCCGGTGCTGGATAAGTGCGCCGCGTGCTACGCGAAGGATCCAAACCCGCTGTGCGTCACCGGCTGTCCGGGTCAGGCGCTGCGTATTGGGCCGCTTTCGGAGATGGTCAAGGAAGCCGATGGCCGCCACTGCAACATGTACACGGCATAGCTTCTCTCGTCTGACACACGAGGGGTAACACGCCGCCGCCCGTCCCTGGTGCGGACGGGCGGCGGGAAACGGATGGGGCGAGAAAGGGGTGTGGCCTCGGCCGCGTTTCGCCCGTCCACTTTACGAGGAGGAAAACCAATGTCAGGAACTAAGAAAAGCGGTGTCTTCTTCACGCAGGGCTGGATACAGGTTGCCATTGCCTTTGTGGTGGCCATTGTCACGCAGGGTTTCGGCCTGTACAGCTTCAGTATTTTGAAGGTGCCCATGACGGAGGCTTTGGGTGCACAGCCGGCAGAAGTTGCGCTCGGGTTTTCTATCTATGCCTTGTCCGCGGGCTTTGCAAGCCTTATCGTGGGCGACGTTATCAACAAGATCAAGCTGCGCGGATCCATGCTCTGTTCAGCAGTTCTGTTCTCGGGTGGCTTCCTGATCTTGGGTTTCATGACCGAGATCTGGCAAGTATATGCCGCCTATGTGGTTATGGGTATCGGTTCTGCCCTCGGCGGCATGGTTATTTTGTCCGGCATACCGAACAACTGGTTTAACAAGCGCCGTGGCATTGCGGTGGCAATTGTGTGGTCGGCCATGTTCCCCGGTTCGCTCATTGTAGGTCAGCTGGTGCCGGCCGCCGTGGCATCGGGCAACTGGCAAACCGCCCCGATGGTTCTTGCGGGCATCGCGTTTGTCGTGTTGTTGGTGGGTGCGTTTTTGCTGAAGTGGCAGCCCCAGGAAGTGGGTCTTTTGCCTGACGGCATGTCTGAAGAAGAAGCCGCCGCGCAGGCCGAGACGGCTGGCGTTGCGAAACTCGTGGGCCTGACGCGCGGTGAAGCGCTGAAGACCAGCACGTTCTGGTTCATTGCTATTGCCTTTGCCCTCATTGGCATTGGCGAGCAGGGCCCCTTCCAGAACTTCCCCACCTATATCGTGGGCAACGGCTTTGACCTTGCGATTGCTGGTGCGTTCATGACCACCATCTCGCTCGCCGGTGTTTTTGGCAAGCTTGCCTCTGGTGTCATCATCGACTTTGTCGGCCCGCGTATTGCCTACTGCATTCTTAACTCGCTCGCCGTCATTGGACTTATCCTGATCATTTTCGTCGGCGACAACATTGTGCTCTTGTTTGCGAGTTCCATCCTTTTCGGCGTGGCGCTCAGTTCTTCGGCGGTGTGTTTCTCGTCAGCGACAGCCATGTATCTGGGCCCGAAGCACTTCGGTGCCATCTACGGCATCGTATTTCTCGGCAAGCCGATTTGCGACGCGGTTGGTGTTCCGCTGGTGGCTGCCATTGCGGGTACCTCCCTGGGGTTCACCGGCGCATTTGGCATTTGCGCCTGCTTCGTAGCTGCTTCCACGGTGTGCATGTTTATGGTTCGCAAGAATAAGAAGCTTGTGGCCATGGAAGAAGAGGCAGCGAAGGAACTTCAGGCAAAGATCGCTACTCAGTAAGGGCGGAGGCACTGCGTGATCGCTGCGGGCTGTCTTGGCCACTGCCAGTATTCATGAAGTAACAACGAAGGAGTTATCTATGTGTTTCAGACCAGCAGCCGCTGCCACCGGCGGTCCTATCAAATGTCCGAAATGCGGAGCTCAGGTTCCCGCGAACGCCGACGCATGCCCGTCATGCGGCGCGACCGCCGGTCCCGGTAAGCCTGCGGCACCCGGCGCCCCTGGCGCTCCCGGCGCGCCGAAGCCTCCGGGAACGCCGAACAATGCTCCGTCTTCGGATACATAAAAAGCCGGTAGTTGGTTCTGGGGCGTGACGGAGTAGTCCGAGGCCACGTTTGACCAGAGGCACTTTGGTCGGACGTGGCCTCGGAGGATGGTTCTCAAACGTGGCGTATGACGTGGTGAAAGAAGGGATCGAACGTGGCCTGTGGATTTGCGTGTGAGCTGTGCGGTAAATGCAACGGCGAGAACAAAAAACGCGCGGGTGCCCAGGGTTCGCGCCTGGTCACGCAGCCGCGGGGCTTGTGTGGCGCGTGTGGCACGCTCAACAAACCTTCGGCGAAAGTGTGCGCTAAGTGCGGTGCTGAACTCACCGTTCCCGAGCGGAAGGTGTACGTGCCAGGATTGGATAAGTCGGACAACCGCTAGGCTGGAGTGAGTGCCGAAGGGGAGGGGGAAGCGTGGAATCGGTGTATGCCAACGTGCCGTTGGCGCTGGGTGCGACCTTCTCCTTGATTGGAGCGGGCTCGTTTGCGGTGCTGGCTGTGCTGGCAGGGGTATATCGGCCTGAGCGCAGGCAGCTGCAGAATATCGCTACGCTCACTATCATGCCGTGTCTTGCCCTCGTGCTTGGGTGTGTAGCCGCGTGGTTCGCCTTCCAAGACCAGACGGGCGCGGTGGTGCTGCTGCGCGGTGTGGACGGCGTGCTACCGTTTGTCGTGGTTGGCGTGGGCGGACTGTTGGTGCTTTTGGCTGTCGCCCACTGCGTCGTGGCGAACGGGGGTCGAGTAGCCGAAAGTGGGCAGAAGCTTCTGCTGTATGGCGCGGGTGTGCTCGGTGTACTGTTCGTGTGGGTAGTTGGTATCGCACATGAGCTGAGCGCCGATCCTTCGTGGACCACGCTTGCCACTCCCATTCAGATGCTGGGGTGTGCCCTGCTGGGTGGTTCTGCGTTAGCTACGTTGATATTCGAAAAAGCGGACGCGCTTGGCGCATCATCGGTGAAAAAGGTGCTGGTTGCAAGTGCGGCCTGCGGGGCTGTGCTGGGAATGGGTGGGCTGGCTGCGCAGTTGATGGTGGCTGCCTCGGTAAGTGGCGCCGGCGGGGTGGGCGCCGATCTGGTGGGGGTGTCGTCTTCCCAGAGCGTGGTGGGGTTCTTCTGCTTTGCTGCAGCACTGCTCTTTGAGGTGATGGCGCTGCGCACAAAGGAGACAGGGTACCACTCCGTCATAGCGGTGATCTGCGTATTTGTTGGCGTGTTCTGCGCTCGCCTGGTTTTCTACGCGCTCCAGGTGACGGTGGCCGTCTAGCTGCGTGGCAAAGTAGAGGGAATAGCTCGTGGGCTACCACATTGGCATAGACGCAGGTTCAAAGACCATCAAGGTGGTCGTTTTAGATGAGTGCGGTACCACCGTTCACGCGGTGTATCGGAGGCATCGGTCGGACATCAAGTCGACGCTTGCCCAAGCGCTGCATGAACTGACCTGGCGCTACGGCGACATCGTGGGCACCGTTGGGGTAACAGGGTCGGCGGGCATCGGCATTTCCGAGGCAGTAGGACTTCCGTTTGTGCAGGAGGTTGTCGCAACAACGGAGGCGGTTCAACGAGCGTATCCCCAAGCGGATGCCCTCATTGAGCTTGGCGGCGAAGATGCCAAAGTGGTGTATCTCACCGGAGGACTTGAACAGCGCATGAACGCCACTTGTGCTGGCGGGACGGGTGGGTTCATCGACACGGTAGCCTATCTGATAGGTGCGAAGCCAGACGACATGAGTAAGCTTGCACTGGGGGCGAAACGCCTCTATCCCATTGCGTCGCGCTGCGCCGTGTTTGCGCAGGCTGATATCCGGCCGCTCCTCAACGAGGGCGCTCTTAAGTCCGACATTGCGGCAAGCGCTTTGGAGGCGGTGGTGCGCCAGACGCTTGGTGGCCTTGCCTGCGGCCGCCCGATTGAGGGCACCGTGGTGTTTTTGGGTGGGCCCTTCGAGTATCTTCCTGAACTGGCGCGCCGGTTCCGTTCAGCGCTGGGGCTTACCGCTAAAGAGGGTATTAAGCCACCTGATGCGCATCTGTTTACAGCGCGCGGCGCTGCGTTTTTTGGTGCGCAGAAGGCGAAGGAGCGGGGTTCTGGTCACCTTATCTCGCTCTGTGCTCTTGAGGAACAGCTGGCCCATATGCCCGACTTTGAGAACGATCTTGCCACACTGCCTCCCCTCTTTGAGTCTGAAGAGGATCTTGGTTCCTTCAGGAATGGTCACTCGTCGTGCGTGATGCCGCGCGTGCGTCTGTTTGATTGTAAGGGGCCGCTCTATCTGGGAGTGGATGCCGGTTCGACCGCCATCAAACTTGCCGTGCTCGATGGGGAAGGGCGGCTCGCGTATTCGGATTACCGAGACACGGGTGGCGAGGTGCTTGAAACGGCCATCGCTCTGTTGGGTCAGTTTTACGCCACCGTGCCGCGGGCGGCAAATGGAGAGCCCGACGTATACGTGGCTCATGCGACGGCCTGCGGTTACGGTGAGGACGTGCTCAGGGCGGGCCTCGGGATTGACTCGGGAGTGGTAGAAACGCTCGCGCACGTGCGGGCGGCGCAGCTATTTGCCCCCGATCTCACGTTTCTGCTTGACATCGGCGGCCAGGACATGAAGGCTCTGTGGGTGCACGAGGGGCGCGTGACGAATGCGGTACTCAACGAGGCCTGCTCAAGCGGCTGTGGTTCGTTCATTGCGGGTACGGCGGCCTCACTGCGCTCAACTTCGGAGCGTTTCTCCGATGAGGCACTAACGGCGCAGGAGCCGGTTGATCTCGGAACGAAATGTACCGTGTTTATGACATCCCGGGTGCGCCATGCGCAGAAGATGGGGGTGTCGGTTCCCGACATCGCTGCGGGTATTGCGTACTCGGTTGTTCGCAATGCGCTCTTTCGGATTATCGGTGCCGATCGCGTGGCGACGCTTGGTGACCATGTGGTGGTACAGGGTGGGGCCTTCAAGTCGGATGCCGTGCTGCGCGCGTTTGAGCTGGTGAGTGGGGTGAAAGCCACGCGTCCCGACACGGCGCATCTCATGGGAGCTATCGGAGCGGCGCTCACCGCGCGCGCCCGGGCACAAGCGGCGGCGCATCAGCAGGGGGAGGACTGCGTGCGCAGCGGCCTGATAGGGAGAGAAGAACTCGCTGGTCTTGTGCCGCAGCGCAGTACCGCGCGTTGTGCGGGATGCGGCAACAACTGCTCGCTGTCGTTGGTTGACTTTGGCGGAGGAAGGCTGTTCGTTAGCGGCAACCGATGTAACCGCGCTTGGGAAGTGGTGGGAGCGGCCAGCATTACCCCGCAGGCTCTTCGCCGTCCACCGAATGTTATTGCGCTCACTCAAAAGTTGCTCGCGCGGTTTTCTGATAGTGCTGGGTTGGGGCCTCGTGCGCACGTGCGCGTTGGCCTTATGAATACGTTGAACCTGTACACCCAAGTGCCGTTCTGGCATGCGTTTTTTGGAAGCCTGGGCTTCTCGATTGTGGTGCCCAACGACGAGAGAGCCGAAGAGAGCGGCGCGGCGCGCGAAGGCGCGGCAACCGTCCCTTCGGAAAGTGTGTGCTATCCGGCACGGCTCGCGCATACACGACTGTATGACCTGGTCAGAAATGCGAAGTCGGACATTGTGTTCATGCCGCGCTACGTGCGGGGGCATCGCTGTCCTGTCTGGTGTGAATACGCCGACGCGGTGGCTGATTGTGCTCCGGTTGTGCGCGACGGGGACGTGCTGTTTGTGGCTCCCCAGCTCCGTAGTGCGAAGAGTGCCTCGCTGGTTGAGGATGAGCAGGACCGACTCGCCTTGCGTGCCTGTCTTAATGAGGCTGCTCAGGCGGTGGGCTGTCCGCCCGTGACGGAACTTGAGTTCACGGCGGCTCTTGGCGCAGGTCATGCTGCACAAGAGGCTTTCGAACAGGCGGTTCGTAAGGCAAACGAGCGCGCACTCGCGTGGGCTCGCGCGGCGGGAGGCCGTGGTGTGGTGGTGGGAGGGCGCCCCTATCACCACGACCCGGCGGTTCTGCATGGCATCGATGACGTGCTCACCGATGTGGGCTTTGCCGTACTTTCGCCTCTTGGTGTGGGGTTGGATGAAGGAGAACGCGAAGCATGCGCGCGAGGGTCGTGGGGGCGGGATGCCCATCTTGCGCGCCTTGCGCGGGTGGTAGCAAAGGAACCCCATCTTGAACTGGTCTGCCTGCAATCATTCGGATGCGGCTACGATGCGGCCAGCCTTGCCTTCGTGCGCCCGCTGCTTGAGGCGGCAGGCCACCCGTTCACGGCGCTTAAGATTGATGGCATTGCGGACACGGCACATATTCGCATTCGCTTGCGCACTTTGGCTGAAGCGCTTGAGGTGGAAGGTAGTGAGGAAGCGTTTACGCAACCGCCTTCGCCGGTAACGGGGGCTGCGGCTTCAGAGGAAGAAATGCGTGGTAGTGTTTCCTTTACGCCGCTGTGCGGCCCACTTGAACCGGCTGATCTTGAACGGGCACTACGGACGGTGCCGGGGGATGTGTGCTTTGTGGTGAAGGCGTTGGCGGGTCGCACGGCGCGCATGGCGGAGGACAACCCCGACGTGAATGGCATCAAGGTGCCGGAGGTGTGCCGTCACTGCCTTCTTGATACCTTGCCCGACCTGGTGAGTCGTGCTGCTGGGCGTCCCGTCGATGTTCGGTGGACGCACTCCTTGGTTGGTGTTAACCAGGCTTGGGGCTGTCAGGTTTCCGGCAAGCAGGAGCGGCCTTGCATTGGGATTATTGGCAACGCGTTGCTGGTGTTCGATGCGTTCATGAATGATGGCGTGATTAACCTGATTGAGCGCGAGGGGTGCGAGGTTGTTCTGCCGCGCCCCGAGGGGTTGTTTACCGATGAGGTGCGTTATCTGTCCGAACTCGACCGGTTCGCAGAACTTGGCGTGAACCAGGTGATCTATCTGCAAGCGTTCGGTTGCCTCAAGGGTCACGTTCACGCCCGCGGCGCGCTGCATGGCATGGCCGAACGTTATCCCACCATGCCGATAACCGTGGTTGACTATGACCCCGAAGCGTCGGCGCTCAACCGCGAAAACCGTGTACTTCTGGCCATTGCCGCTGCAAAGCAGGCGTTCGCGCAGGTTACTTGTTCCAGGCTATGAAGGCCCAGGTTATGGTGCGGCCGCCGTGGAGGCGGAGGGGTTTGGTGGGCTCTCCGTCGGCGTCGGGTTCGCCGGCGTGGGGGTTTGGCTCGAGGGTTTCCTTCGTCCACGTGCGCAGGCGTTCCAGCGCACGCGTCAACTCGGCAGACGACACGACGCCCCCGGCGGCGCTTTCCACCATGTGCGTCAACTCGGCGTATGCCTCGTCGAACGAGTCAAACGTGACCTCGCGCGTGCTTTCGATATAGGCTAACTCGGGCATGAGGCCCGCGTCGGCCAGGATGTTGAACGCGTAGAGGTAGTCGCGTCCCAGCAGCTCTTGCAGCCCGATGGCCTGCATCAGGCGCGCGTCGGTGCGCGGCGAAGAACCCGTGGTCAGCGTGATACCCACGCGCCGCCGCGCCGTGTCGGTCAGGCGCATGAGCGAGTCCTTCAAATCCGCCGTGGCAATGGAGCGCGACGCCAGCGCAACATCCACCGACTCCGGGCTTATGCCGTGAGCGGCCCAGTCATCCTCCCAGCTCATAAGCACGGGGCGCACGCTGGTCACGCCGTTGCGCGCGAGCGCTTCCTCCATGCGATCAAGCATGCCGCGCGAAAAATCGGCTGCTATCACCTCGTGTCCCGCGCGCCCGAGCGGCAGCGACAGCGCACCCGTGCCACACCCCATGTCGAGCACTGTTTCGCCTGGTCGCACGCCTGCCAGCGCCAAGAATCGCTCCACGTAGGGCGTCGGCGCGTCCTTCGAGGTGAACGTTTCCGCGCGCTTGTCCCAATACGAAGAGTCGTCCGCGCGCCGCCGCACCTTCTGCAATTCCTTCCACTCCGCATTCCAATCCCGCGTGGTCAGAAGCGGTACAAACGTGTTCGTGGCGGGCCGATCCGCGCCGCTCGGCGCAGCGGGCATGTGGTTTTCGGGCATGGCGGTGCCTTTCGCTTCGAGGGTGTGCGGCATCGGGTACTATAGTAGCGAAAGAGAAGGCTTCCCTGAGAGCACAACGTCCAATTTATTCCGGAATGAGGAGAAAACGTCCCATGCACGTCGAATTGCTGTATCACACCCCCGACCCGGAGCGCGCCATCGCCACGGCCGCGCGCCTGTGCTACGCGCCCGTCGGGGCGGCCGAACTGATGGAAACCATGCCTGAAGAACGCGTGAAAAGCGTGCTGTCCACCATCATGGGCAGCGGACACTTTTCCACGCTGGAGCACGCCAGCTACACGTTTGCCGTCGACGGCGTGTCGCGCGCGCTCACGCACCAGCTGGTGCGCCACCGCATTGCCAGCTTCAATCAGCAAAGCCAGCGCTACGTGAAGTTTTCGGGCGAACTGCCGGTGGTGAAGCCGGAAAGCGTGGCGGCCGACCCGGCAACGAGCGAGCTCTTCGACGAGGCTATCGCGAAGGCACAGGAGGCCTATCGGGCACTTTTGGACGCGGGCGTGCCGGCGGAAGACGCGCGCTATTTGCTGCCGAACGCGGCGGAGACGAAAATCGTTATCACCATGAACGTGCGCGAACTGCTGCACTTCTTCAGCCTGCGCTGCTGCAACCGCGCGCAGTGGGAAATCCGCGACATGGCGCACCGCATGCTGGAGCTGGCGCGACCCACGGCACCGTTTATCTTTGCCGACGCGGGTGCTCCGTGCGTGCGCGGTGCGTGTCCGGAAGGGAAGATGACCTGCGGTAACCCCTATCCGCGCGTCGAGAGGGAGCAGGCATGAGCGAGCAGGAAGCGGTAGTGTCTGAGACGTCGGCTGCGGGCGGCGCGAAGAAGAGCGATTTGTCGCGCGCGTTCTCGGAGGACGGGGCGCGCAAGACGCATGTGGGCGGACAGGCCCTGCTTGAGGGCATCATGATGCGCGGCAAGTACAACTGGTCGGTGGCGGTGCGCGAGCCCTCTGGGGGGATCTACCTGGAGGAACATGATTTGGCCTCGGGGCGCAGTGGGCGTGGGTGGATGCATTGGCCGCTGGTACGGGGCTGTCGTGCGCTCGTTGAGTCGCTTGTCTTGGGCTTTAAGGCTTTGGAGATTGCGGCGGAGCATGCGTTTTTGGATTCCGATCCTGCGGAGCCCGCGGAGGCCGAGGAGCCTTCGGAGACGCCGCGCTCCGCTGCTCGCCCGTCTGCGGAGCAGACGGGCTCGTGCGCTTCGCTCGCTTCTTTTGAAGAAAAAGAAAATGGTGGCGCGAGGGTCTCCACACACTCCTCGGCCTCCGCGGGTTCGTCGGGTAGAGAAGACGCCTGTGCTGCTGGGGAAACTTTGAGCCAGGAGCAGGAGACAGGCGGCTCACTCGCTGGGGAAGAGGGGGGATTTTCCTGGAAGGATGACTTTGGGCGGCCTGAGACGATGATAGATGCTTTGGGGGCACAGACGTCGCTTGAGGTTGTTTCGGAGGCTGAATCTGCGGGCGTTTCGCAGGCGGGGGCTGACGCTCAGGATGACGGCGGGAAAAAGAAATCCTTCCTTGATGAAGAGGCCGAATTCGGCAAGGGGGCTATGGCGGTTTCTATGGTGTTTGGGCTCGTGTTGGGTGTGGTGCTCTTTATTGTGGCGCCGGCGTTCGTTACGAACCTTATTGTGGGCGAGTACGATGGCAACACGCTGTTGTGGAACGTCGTGGATGGCCTTTTGCGTGTGGCGGTGTTTGTGTTCTATCTGTGGCTGATTGGGCGGATGGCCGAGATCAAGCGCATGTTTGGGTACCACGGCGCGGAGCACAAAACCATCCATTGCTACGAGCACGGGCTGCCGCTTACGCCGGAAAACGCGCGCAGTTTCCCGCGCCTGCATGTGCGGTGCGGCACGGCGTTCCTCATTATGGTGATGATCATTGCCATCATTGTGTACACGGTGACGCCTTTGAACTCGCTCATTGAAGCGTGGGGTGTGTCTGATGGGGCGCCGAAGTTGGCGCTGGTTATTGCGGTGCGCATTCTGCTGATGCCTGTCATTGCGGGTATCTCCTACGAAATTACGGTGAAATGGGCGGGCAGTCATCCGGATAACCCGCTGGTGAAGGTTATCCTCTGGCCGGGCATGCAGATGCAATACCTGACCACGAACGAGCCCGACGACGGCCAGATTGAGTGTGCGATTGCCGCCATGCAGAAGGTGCTTGAACGCGAAGAGGCTGAGGCCGCGAAGGCTGCTAGCCTCGCGAACGGCACCGAAACCGAAGAGCGCGCAAGCGCCGCGGCATAGGGGGAATCTTCAGCTCGCAGGGGCCTTCGGGCAAAAACCTCTTGCCCCCCCCCCTGGCTGCTATCCTGTTTTGTGTTGTGACCGAATCGACCCCGGAGGGGGAAGGCCGATGGACTACGCCATCAGCGCAAAAAACCTGAAGAAAACGTTCAAACTGTCCGCGAAGCAGCGCAAGCTGGATCGCACGGGCGCACGTACCAAAACGGCCGTGGACGGCCTGTCGTTTGACGTGCGCCGCGGCGAAATCTACGGGCTCTTGGGCCCGAACGGCGCCGGCAAAACCACGACGCTGCGCATGCTGGCTGCGCTCGTGAAGCCCGATGAAGGCGATGCCTTCATCGAAGGTGTCTCCGTCGTAGATGACCCGCTTAAGGTGCGCGGCCTCATTGGCTTTCTCACGAGCGAACTTAAGCTAGAAGAGGTGTTCTCACCCGACTACCTGTTCAACTTCTTCAGCGAACTGCACCACGTCGATCACGCCGTGCGCGACGCGCGCAAGCAGGCGCTGTTCGAGCGCTTCGGTATCGACCGCTTCGCTCAGACGAAGGTGGCCGACCTCTCCACCGGCATGAAGCAGAAAACGTCGCTTGCGGTGTCGGTGGCTCATGATCCGGACGTCATCATCTTCGACGAACCCACCAACGGCCTTGACGTGCTCACGGCGAAAACGGTCACGGACTTTCTGCTGGAGCTGGCGGCTGAGGGGAAGACGGTGCTGCTGTCCACCCACATCTTTAGCCTGGTGGAGAAGGTGTGTGACCGCGCGGGTATCGTCATCGACGGCCATTTGGTGGCCGAGGGAACGCTTCCTGAACTCACGGGCGGGCGCTCGCTGGAAGACGTGTTTTTCGACCTGTATGCGGCGCGTGTGGGGGAGGCATCATGAGGGGCAGCACACTCACCATTGCAAAGAAGGAACTGGCGCGGTTTTTCGCCAACCGCGTGTCGGCGGTGGTGTCCATCGTGTTGCCGGGCCTGCTGATTTTTGTTATGTGGACGTTCATGGGCGACGCGATGAGTACCATGTTCGCGCCCGACGAAACGGCGCGCCCCACGGTGGCCGTGGTGAACGAGCCAGCGAGCATCGCTGGGGCGGCGGAGACCGCTGGCATTGATATAGTGCCCGAGGCGGCGCTGCCCGATGCCGCCCAGATGCGCGAGCGCATTGAGGCCGGCGAGGTGCGGGCATTCGCCGTGTTCCCCACAGACTTTGACGAAGCGGTGGCTGCGTATGACCCCGCCTCGGGCATGCCGGCTCCACAGGTGGAACTGTACGCGAACTCCACCGATGCCGATTCCTCCCACGCTGCCACGCTGTTCACGGCGCTGCTCGATTCCTACGAGTCGTCGCTGTCGAACCGCTTCGACATCAATGCGGGTGGAGGCACTTACGAGCTTGCCGAAGAGCGTGACCTCGCCAGCACTATCGTGGTAACTATCGTGCCGTTTATGCTGATCATCCTGTTATTCACGAGCGTTATGTCCATCGCGGCCGAATCGGTGGCTGGCGAGAAGGAACGCGGCACCATGGCCACGCTTCTGGCCACACCCATTCGCCGGCGCGACATTGCGCTTGGCAAACTGCTGGCCATCACGCTCATTGGCCTGTTGGTTGCCGCCTCAAGTATGATTGGCATCTTCGCCTCGCTGCCCAGCATGTTTGGCAGTGCGATGGTTGACTTGAACGTGTATGGCCTGGTGGAATACGTTGAAGTGGCGCTTGTTATTGTGTCAACCACGCTGGTGGTGGTCATGCTGATCACTATCGTGTCCACGCTTGCTTCGTCGATGAAAGAGGCCAGTATGTACCTCACGCCCGTCATGATTTTAGTCATGCTGGTGGCAGTGCTCGGCATGTTCGGCGGCACGCAAACTGATTCCTGGTACTACTTCATCCCCCTCTACAACAGTGTGCAGTGCCTAAACGGCATTCTCTCGTTTAATTTCCAGCCGCTGAATGTGGTGATATGCATTGTCACGAACCTGGTGGTCACCGGCGTGGGCGTGCTGGTGCTGCAGCGCATGTTTGACAGCGAGCGGTTGATGTTTAGACGCTAACTAAAACATCAAGGAAGATCAAACGGTGCGAAGGGGCCTGGTATAGGGCCCCTTTTCGTGCCAAAACCGCTCCTGTCAGGCTACCGTAACCTCCCTGCCATCTGGGTCGATGGCGCGCATGCTAGACTGATCGACGCATTTCGCTCTGTGATCAAAGACCGCGTCGCCCACCGATCGCGGCTTCTAGCAAACGGGAGGCGTCGTCGTGGCAAGCGCAATTTCGGTTCAAAACATTCGCAAGAATTTCGGCACGGTGGAGGCGCTGCGTGGCGTCTCGCTTGAGGTGGCCGAGGCGGAAAAGGTTGTCATCATAGGGCCGTCGGGCTCGGGCAAGAGCGTACTCATCCGCTGCATCAACGGGCTGGAAACGCCGGACGCGGGCACCATCATTGTGGACGGCATGAACCTGGCCGACCGCAAGGTGAACGCGCGTGCGGTAGCCCGCGACGTGGCCATGGTGTTTCAGAGCTACAACCTTTACCCGCACAAAACGGTGCTGGAAAACGTCACGCTGGCACCCATCAAGGTGCTGAAAGTGCCGCGCGAACAGGCCGAACGTGATGGACGCGCCTACCTTGAGCGCGTGGGCCTCTCCGACAAGGTGAACAAGTACCCCGACCAACTCTCCGGCGGCCAGCAGCAGCGCGTGGCCATCGCGCGCGCCCTCAACATGCATCCGAAGATCATGCTGCTGGACGAACCCACGAGTGCGCTTGACCCCGAGATGGTGCAGGAGGTGCTCGACGTTATCAAGTCGCTCGCGGAAACGAACATGACCATCGTCATGGTTACCCACGAGATGGGCCTTGCGCGCGAGGCGGCCGACAAGGTGGTGTTCATGGAAAACGGCCTCGTCGTTGACCAGGGCACGCCCCACTACCTGTTCGATGAAACCGAGAACGCCCGCGTCAAGAGCTTCCTCTCGAAGATCCTGTGAGGTGTGTCTATGCTGACCAGGAGAATGTTCATTCAAACCTCAGCCGTTGCCCTGGCAAGTCTTGCGCTTGGTAGCGGACTTGCAGGTTGTGCGCCCGATCCCAACGTGCTGCGCGTGGGTACGAAAATTGATGTGCCAGCGTTTGGCTTTCAAAACCCCGAGACGGGAAACGTTGAGGGCATGGAGGTGGATATCGCGCGTGAGCTGGCGAAACGCATCAAGGGTAGCCCCGACGCGCTGCAGGTCACGGGTGTGAATGTGACTACGCGCGGCGCGATGCTCGACAACGGCACGCTCGATGCGACGCTGGCCACCTTCACCATCACCGAGGCGCGCAAGAAAAGCTACAACTTCTCGCGGCCGTACTACACCGACCACATTGGCGTGCTGGTGAAGAAGTCCTCCGGCATCACCGACTTGCGCGCCCTCGACGGTAAAACCGTGGGCGTGGCGCTTTCGGCCACCACGCGCGAGAAGCTGACAGCGGCGGGTGACGAGCTGGGCATCCACATGAACTTCGCCGAATACTCCACATACCCTGAGATTAAGATTGCGCTGGTCACCGGTCGCGTTGACGCGTTTTCGGTGGACCGGTCTATTCTGAACGGCTACGTGGATGATTCCACCATGCTGCTGAATACGCAGTTCGCGCCCCAGGAATATGGCGTGGCTACGAAGAAGTCGAACGTGGAGCTGGCAAACCAGATTGACGCAGCCATCGGCGCCATGCAGGAAGACGGCACGCTGCGCGCCCTTGAGGAACGCTGGGGACTCGTGGACGACGCACCGGCGGGTGACTCCGGGTCGTCGGATAACTCCGGCGCGGCGGAGGGAGGCGCGGCCCATGCTTGAGATATTCGCGCCCTATAAGTGGGAGGCGCTGTTCCAGCGCTGGCCCGATGTGCTGGCTGCGTTCGGTACCACGGTGGGCATTTCGGTGTTGGCGCTGGTGATCGCACTGCTGTTGGGTGCGCTCTTCGGTGTGCTGTCGGTGTCGCGCATCGCCGTCTTGCGCGGCATCACCCGCATGTACGTGGAAGTGGTGCAGAACGTGCCGCTGCTTCTGCAAGTGTTTGTGTTCTATGCCATCTTCCCGCTGCTAGGGTTCTCTCTGGCGGCGTTTTGGATTGGCGTGCTGGCCATTGGTATCTATCACGGCGGCTATATTTCCGAAGTGGTACGCTCAGGCATTGGATCCATTCACCGCGGGCAATTTGAGGCGGCGAAAAGCCAGGGCTTCGGCTACTGGCAGTCGATGTTTCTCATCATATTGCCCCAGGCCATTCGTATTATCATGCCGCCTTTGGCCGTGCAAGCGGCAAACCTCGTGAAGAACACCTCGGTGCTCGCGCTAATCGCGGGCGGCGAGCTTATGTACTTCTCGAATTCGTTTGCGGGGTCGACCAGTTATTACGGGCCGGTGTATGTCATGGCGGCCGTGCTGTACTTTATTATTTGCTTCCCGCTGTCGCGTCTTGCGCTGTACCTGGAGCAACGCACGCGCTCGCACCGCCACCTGGCCACGGGCGACGCTACCGAAGAACTGGCCGTGGATGCTATGGAAGTAACGCCGGGCACGCACGACATCACCGGGCGCGCGGCGGCCGACACGCTGGCCGGGGGTGTGGGCACCATGTTGGAAACGGTGGAGATTGCGCCTGCCCGCGAGGCACCTTCGCCGCGCCACCCGCTGCATGTGCTGGGCGAAAAGCCGGATGCTGACGTCACGCGCGGGCCGCTTGAACAGGCCTTTACCGGGCGCGTGGCCGCGGAGATCGCCGATGAGATAGGCCGCGAGATAGCCCAGGAAATTGCCGAGGAATGTGGCGATGATGAGGAATGTGCCACCCGCATTATGCACACGAAGTCCGGTCGTATAAAGATACACCGCCGCCTTGAGCGCCGCGCTGCCGCCCGTAAGGGTGTGGAAAGCGGTGCGCACGGGCCGGTGGCTGCCGGTGCTGCCGCACCGGCGACGCCTGATGCGCTGGCGGAGGGCGTGCGCGACTTGGCATCGCATCGCTCGCCCGAGGCTGACGAGGTGCTGACCTCGCGCGCCGAGACGGCAACGAGCGACCGCATCACCAAGGAAGCGCGTCGCCGCGCCGAGCGCCGCAATGAGCAGGCGGAAGCCCTGCTGGGTGCCGAGGCATTCCTTGACAACGACTACGTGCCGGGCGAGTTAGACGCTCCTGCCGAGCGCATCGCCCACGAACGCGCGCCGCACGACGAAGCCGATTTCGATGCGGAAAGCGAAGATGCCGCCGCGCGCGAAGACGGCAACCGAAAGGGGGAGCGATGAGCGAGATAGCAGCCCTGTTCACGTGGGTGAACGTGCGGTTTTTGCTGCAAGGCCTTGGCATGACGTTGCTTATCTCAGCGCTCGCCATCCTCTGCTCGGTGGTGCTGGGCACCATCATTTCCGTCATGCGCACGTCGAACGTCCGCGTGCTGCGCGGCATTGCCACCGTCTACATTGAGATATTCAAGAACACGCCGCTTCTGCTGTGGATCATGTTCACGTTTTTCGTGGCGCAGCTGCCGCCCATCGGTGCGGCCGTGCTGGCGTTTACGCTGTTTACCAGTGCGAGCGTGGCCGAAATTGTGCGCGGCGGCCTGGCAAGTGTGCCTCACGGGCAGTACGAGGCGGCGCGCTCGCAGGGCTTTTCCACCGTGCAAACCTACCTGCTTATCATTTTGCCGCAGGCGTTGCGCAACATGGTGCCCGCGCTGCTGAGCCAATTCGTCACCACTATCAAAGACACGAGCTACCTGTGGGGCGCCATGGCGCTACAAGAACTCATGGGACGCGGTATGATTCTCATGAACAGCTACAACTCCACCGCGCAGATTTTCGCCATCTTCGGCATTATGGCTGCGGTGTATTTTGTGGTGTGCTTCACGTTGTCGCAGATCGTGCGCGCCTACCAGCGTCGTTTGAAGGAGGCGCGCACGGCGTAAGCGACATGCGGATACGTGGTGCGGAAGGAGAGGCGCAGCGTTAGAGCATGCTTGCGAGCTCGGCCAGGCGGGCCTGCGCGCTTTCGGGTACGGTGAGCGTGAGCGTTTGGCCGTAGGCATCCAAGGTGATATAGCCCGGATCCTCGTAGAGCGTGAGCGTACCCGGAACGCCGAGGGAGTTGCCCTCATAGCTGTCGGTTTGCACCGCATCGGCGGGAAGTGGGGTGGCCTGCCACTCATCAATGCCAAGGTCGGCTATGGCGGCGTCCACCTCTTCGGCCGTCATGCCTGCGGCGGCGGCCAGGTTGTCCTTGTTCTGCTCGACCACGTCTTTGACCTTGCCTTTTACATCGGCCACATCCATGACCGTGTTCGTGGCGGCAGCCTGTACGTTTTGAGCGACCTCACTTGCGGGCCCGAGTTGTGCGTTCGCGAGGGCAACAACGCCAACGCCAACGGCGACAACTAAGACAACGAGCGCGACCAGTGCTCCAAGAAGCTTCTTCATGGGTGCCTCTCCTTTCAGGTTCGGTATCCCCGAGTGGGCGAGCCGCCGCTTGTGCGTTCGTAGGCGAATGCGGGCGCGGTTACTGGGGTGGTTCGGCGGCTTCCCCGCAACTAGCCTACCCGAGAAACCGCTCGTTCACGAAACGCCCGCAGCATCTTCAACACGCCCAGACGAAATCCCCATCGCATTTACGGAAGTCGCGTAACCTGCGGCGCTGGGAAATGGTTGGCTGCGCGCTTGAAACCCGCCGGCTTTTCGCCGACAGGCGGACGGTTGCCCCGCCGTATATCCGTCAGATCGAGACGACTCCCCGACGGCTCAAAAACGGTCCAACGGTAAGGTTGCGGCGCTAAAGTGGGGCGGAAACAGGAGCGCGGAGACGGCAAATTCACGGGGTGCTCGCTTGCATCTATAACATATATGTTATAGACTAAGCAGGCCCCAGCGAAAGCGGGGAAGCATGGATGAGTTCACGCTAGTTTTCTATGCCCGGAAAGACGGGACAAGGCCCATGGATGGTTTTCTCGATGAGCTTGAGCCAAAACTGCGAGCAAAAACAGTGGTCGATCTTCAAGCGTTGCGCGAAGGAGCGCTGGTGTTGCGTGAGCCGCATGCGAAAGCGATGGGAAAAGGCCTGTTCGAGTTAAGAGTGCGTCAAGGATCGGACCTGGTGAGAGTCTTCTACTTCTTTTTCTCCGGCCGTCGCATTGTTGTGACAAACGGGTTTGTGAAGAAGAGCCGGAAAACGCCAAAGGTTGAGTTAGCGCGCGCCTTGAAATACAAGGCCGATTGGGAGGAGAGGTTTGGAAATGGATGATCTTGATCGTTATCATGCCAAGCAAATGAAAAACCCGGAGTACGCGGCCGAATACGAGCGTCTGCAGCCGGAGTATGACATTATTGATGCGCTCATCACGGCGCGCGCGGAGGAAAACCTCACGCAGCGTGAACTGGCCGAGCGCTGCGGCATGCGACAAAGTGCGTTCGCGCGCATTGAATCGGGCAACGCGAACCCGACGCTTAAAACCCTCAAGCAACTCGCCGACGGCATGGGGAAGAAGCTCCGCATTTCGTTCGTGTAGCGCCGCCCGCGCATTTTCGACGCTCCTTCAACCCCGTGTGATTTCTTCGGCGGTTTCGTAGGAAATCGTGTATGCTAACGTCTGCTGTGCCCGGACGGCGCAGTGAGTAAGGCGCGCTCGGGCGCGCTCACGTCGGCGAACGTGGCGGCGCGGGCAAAGCGAGTTCGTCATCCCCGCACACGTTAATAAACAAGTAGGGGTTACCGTGTGAACAAAGCCAGGCCGCGGGAGGCGGCCCGAAAGATCAAGGAGGAACCGCGTGAAGCTGGTGGTAACCGAGAAGAACGACGCGGCTCAAAAAATTGCCGACTTGCTCGGCGTGAAGCAACCCAAAGCGGACAAGGTGTACTCAACGCCCGTCTACCGCTTCGACGTGAACGGCGAAGAGTGGGTGACCATCGGCCTGCGTGGCCACATCCTCGAACCCGACTTCACCCCCACAATGGTGTACAAAAAGCGCGGCGGCTGGCAAGGCGTGACCGACGAGGGCGAAATGCTGCCTGCCACCCTGCCCGACACGCTGCCACGCCCTCCGTTCAAAAAGAAGAAGCCCTTCACCGAAGACGGCGTGGAACTGAAGGCGTGGAAGATGGATGCGCTGCCGTACCTCGTGTACGCCCCCATCGAGAAGCTGCCGAAGGAAAAGGAAATCATCCGCTCCCTGAAAAACCTTGCGAAGAAGGCCGACTCGGTCATCATCGCAACCGACTTCGACCGCGAAGGCGAACTTATCGGCAGTGACGCGCTTTCCTGCATCCAAGAGGTGAACCCGACTGCGCCCGTGTCGCGCGCGCGCTACTCGGCCTTCACGAAAGAGGAGATCAACCACGCGTTCAACAATCTGGTGGAGCTTGACACGAACCTGGCTTCCGCCGGTGCGTCGCGCCAGGACATCGACCTTATTTGGGGTGCGGTGCTCACGCGCTATCTCACGCTGGTGAAGTTCGCGGGCTACGGCAATGTGCGCTCGTCCGGCCGCGTGCAAACACCCACCCTTGCACTCATCGTGGCGCGTGAGCGCGAACGCCTCGCGTTCATCCCCGAAGACTACTGGGTGATTCGCGGCGCTTTCGGCACCGACCCGGACGCCTTTGATGCCCCGCACGCCACGGCTCGTTTCAAGAGTGAAGCCGAGGCGCAAGCCGTGATGGCCCACGTCAAAGGCGCAACGCGCGCGAAAGTGGCTTCCATCGAGAAGAAGAAGCGCACGGTGGCTCCGCCGGTGCCATTCAACACCACCTCGCTCATGGCGGCCGCCTCGGCCGAGGGCATCTCGCCCGCGCGCACGATGCGCATCGCCGAGAGCCTCTACATGGATGGCTACATTTCCTACCCCCGCGTGGACAACACGGTGTATCCGGCCTCGCTCGACCTCGCCGAAACGGTGAAAACCATCGCGGGCAACCCGGCCTACGCGCCGTACTGCAAGGAGCTTTTGGCAAAGGGCACGCTCATCGCCACGCGCGGCAAGAAGGAAACGACCGACCACCCGCCTATCTATCCCACGGCCAAGGCCACGCCGGATGACTTGGCGCCGGCCGACTACAAGCTATACAACCTCATCGCGCGCCGCTTCTTGGCCACGCTTTCCGAGGCAGCCATCATCGAAGGCACGAAGGTGACACTCGATGTGTCCGGCGAGCCCTTTGTGGGACGCGGCGACGTGCTGGTGAAGCCCGGTTTCCGCGCCATCTACCCCTACGGCCTCAAGAAGGACGAGCAAATGCCGGCGCTCACGGAAGGCGAGGACATTGCTTTCAACGGCGCTACCTGCACCAAGAAGCAAACCGAGCCGCCCGCGCGCTACAGTCAGGGCAAACTCATTCAAGAGATGGAGAAGCTGGGCCTGGGCACGAAGTCCACGCGCCACTCCATCATCGAGCGCCTCTACGCGGTGAAGTACGTGCAAAACGACCCCATCGAGCCCAGTCAGCTGGGCATGGCGGTGTGCGACGCGCTGGACAAATTCGCGCCGCACATCACACACCCCGAGATGACGGCCGAGCTGGAAGAGGAAATGGACAACATCGCTGAGGGCCGCACCACCAAGTCTGACGTGGTGTCCACCTCGCGCAACCTGCTGGCCGAGCAGCTGGCCAGCCTGATTCCGCACTCCGAGGAAGTGAAGGATGCGCTCGCCGACGCGGTGGCCGCCGACGCGTACGTAGGTCCGTGCCCCAAGTGCGGCAAGGACTTGCAGCTGCGCGCCAGCCAAAAGACACGCGGCATGTTCATCGGCTGCGCCGGCTGGCCCGACTGCGACGTGACGTTCCCGCTGCCCAAGGGCAAGGTGGAAGCGGTGCCCGAGGTGTGTCCCACCTGCGGCATGCCCCAGGTGAAAGTGACGGCGTTCCGCGCAAAACCGCGCACTATCTGCATCGACCCGAATTGCTCCACCAATCAGGAACCCGACGTGATAGTGGGCGAGTGCCCCACGTGCAAGGCCGCTGGCAAAACGGCGAACCTCGTGGCGCAGAAAAACCCGCGCACGTTGAAGCGCTTCATCCGCTGCGAAAACTACGACGAGTGCAACACGGGCTATCCGCTGCCCCAGTACGGCAAGCTGGAAGCTACGGGCGAAGTGTGCGAGCACTGCGGCGCGCCGATGGTGGTGGTTACCACCGCGCGCGGCCCGTGGAAACTGTGCCCCAACTTCACCTGCCCCGGCAAGGAGCAGGAGGAAGGGCAGGAGAACGCAACGGCGAAAAAGCCCGCTGCACGCAGCGGCGCCAAGAAGGCCCCGGCCAAAAAGGCACCCGCAAAGGCTAAAAGCGTGAAGAAACCGGCTGCGAAGTCCGCGGCTCGTAAGAAATAGTTAGAATGTAGGTCAACCTGATACCTGGGGAAGAGGAGTCTGAAGAACATGCCTAAAGTAACCATTGTTGGAGCGGGTAACGTTGGCGCGACCGCAGCCCACATCATTGCATCGAAGAACATGGCCGACGTCGTGCTCATCGACGTGGCCGAGGGCCTGCCGCAGGGCAAGGCGCT
>DSLMC04103__coassemble_407_pt1 | contig 39101 bp, 34 predicted proteins | sample DSLMC04103__metabat2_high_PE_001 | metagenome-assembled genome bin DSLMC04103
CCCCCCCCCCCCGGCAATTTCCAAACCAAGGCAGCCCACTACCACGCCGAGCGCACGCCCCGTCATGAGCGCCATGCACGGGCACGAGACCACCCACATGGCCGGCTGATCACAGTTCTTAATAAGGTAGGATCCCAACCCCCACAACACCAGGTCAAGATAGAGAAATCCCGTCAGTTGCAGCACGCCCGCCAAAGCCGACGTGGGCCCCAGCACCCCCATAGCCAGCAACCCCAACCCCGCAAGAGAGAATCCCACCTGGTACACAGCGCGGTTGAAGTCTTTCTGCAACACCAGCACCACTAAAAGCGCAAGCAGCGCGGCGCACAAATAGCCCGCAGAGTTCAGCACCTGAACGAAAAATCCCGAGAACGCCAGGAACCCCAGCGGCACGCCCAAGGCAAATCCCTACACAATGGAAGTGGCCATGAACCGGTACGGAATAAAGAGTTCACTCGTGGGCTCGCGGTACAGGTCGCGCTGGTCAGGAAATACGTCTTCCTTCGCAAGGTAAAAGGCCATGATAATAATGACCGGAAGCAGAAACGTCACCGCCCACTTTATGACCTCGTCCAAAAACAGCGTGATGAGTAGGGTGAGCACCGCCGTCGCCAGCGCCGACCCAATGCCGTACGTCAGCGTGGGTAGCATGCCCAGCATGCCGAAAATCCGCCCCAGCTCAATGTGCGTACCCATAACGCCCACCGCCAGCAGCAGCATGCCCAACACCAGTGTCACCATGCCCAGCATGTCGTTCGTCATGCCAGCATGCGCCTTCATAAACAGGAAGAACACGCCCAGCAACATGCACGACACCAGGAACCACAGATACTCGTCTTTGCTGAACACTTTTATCTTCTTGAAGGTGCACGCGCAGAGCAAACACACGCCCGCGCATAAAAACAGAAACGCCGCAAGAAGCGGAAACTCGAAGCCCGCCACCATAAACGAATCGGCGAAGAAGAACCCTTCAACAAACAAAAGAACCGCGAAGGTGCGGTAGGCCGTCAACGTCACGAGTAGCCAAGGGTGACTCCGCGCATCGTGGAGTACCTTGCGTATGCCGCCGTGGTAACCGGCGTAGGCTTCCATATTAAGCCTCCTCAGATGGCGGGATGAGTGCCCCCAAAGCCCGTCGCGTGTCGCGCTTCGTTTCCCCTCGTCAATGGCGTGATTATAACGTACGCCACGACCTAATCTTCTAATCCTTGTGGGGTGAGTTGCCTCACCCGTTCTAAACCACCTCGGTTGGTGGATAGCATCCTAACCTCTCAGGTCGCATTATAACAGCAGCACGTGCGCCGCCCGGTTTATCCGAGGAAGGTTTCTTACCAAGGAGGTGAACAGGGGACGGGCAACGGCGCGAATGCACCAAGGTTCTAGGCAAGTGCGCAAAAGCGAGAATCGTGGTGTAACCCCAGCCCCTGTCCCGGGTCGCTACCGGAGCAGGGGCATATTTTTTCTACGAAGGAGGCGTTGTCCACCATGACGTGTTCCACGCCCGCCCAAGGGCCCGACCGGTATTTGGACTTCGAAGATGCGCGGGGAGTGTGCTTTCGCATCCGCGTGGAAGACGACCCCTCCGACCCTGAGTCGTTCACGTTGCGGGTGACCCCGCTTTACCGCGGGCTGGATAGCAACACCGCTGAGGAAAGCCCCTCTGTTCCTCTGAGTTCCAGCAAGCTCGCCAGCGCTCCTGCTGGCGAAGGTGGCGCTGCGAGCGCGGCGGCTGTCGCGGGCGCTTCCACCAATCCGAGCGAACACACAACAAACAATACCCCTCAGCTTCCCGGCCTCACCGCGCGCGAGCGCGACGTGGCGCTGCTGGTTGCCAAGGGGCACACAAACGCTGAAATTGCTGAGATGCTGTGTATCAGTCTTTCCACGGTGAAATCGCACGTTCGCAATATTTTTACCAAGATGGACATCTCCACGCGCACAGCGCTGGTAGCTCGCCTGTACAACACGGCTCTCTAGCCGCGCCCACACGCGCCCCACCAGCACCTTCCCCAGCCCCCCACCAAACAGAAGCCCCCGCTGCGGGGGTATGTGCAGCGGGGGCCCTATTGGGGAATGGGCTCTTCAGCCCTACTCAAAGCGCAACGCAGATGCGAAACGCTTTAAGCCAAAGTGAGGATCGCCGTTTAGGCGAGCATCGGCATAATCAGGTACATCACTGCAAACGACCAAGCGGCGCACACCGTGAAGATGGACAGCTGGATCAGGCAGATAGGATGGTACGTGCCCTTGAAGCGGAACACCTTCAGTACCCAATCGACCAACGGTGCGAACACCACAGCGCCGATGATAATGGTAGGAATAACAATGGCCCAGCTAGGCGGATAGGTACTCACGATAGCGGATGCAAACACAATGCCCGCAAACGTGAAGGCCATGCCGTTCTTCTTCCACTTGGGATACCAAATGAGGATGGCCAGCGCGCCCGTCACAACCTGCACCATAATGAGCAGCGGGAAGTTGCCGGAGCCGTACGCGGGATGCAGCGGGTTCATGACCCAACCGATGATGCCGCCAATGTACATACCAACAGTAGCCCAGGAGCTGCCCCAGATGGTCAGCTGACCGATGTCGCCGAGGATCTGATGCACGAAGAACTTGCTCTTGTTCTGATCGGTGGGGTTCGAACCCGGAGCCGGTGCCGGAATGTCCATCCACGGCATGAGGCGGAAAATGAGCGAGCACAGAGGCACCACGATGGCAACGCCCACAGACACGGCGATGAACAGCGGCAAGCCAAGCGGCGACACGATGCCATACAGCAGCCAGTAGCATACCGGGAACGTAATAATGGTACCCACGATGAGCGACGTGAGAATCTTCTTCCAGTTCACGCCATAGAAAATCACAAACACCTGCACGGTCAGCACGACGGCGAACGTCGGGATCCAACCACTGGAGAACAGGCTACCGTAAATAACCTGGCCCAGGATGAGGGCAGCGCACGTGGTGAGGAACATAGCTAGGAAAATGTGGCCGTTGCCCGCAACGCCCGTGCCGGCGTGCTTGGACTTCTTGCGCTCAAGAGCAGCCGCCACAAAGCCCATGATAATCATGCCGATAGAAGCCGGGAGCGCCGCGATGAACGAACCCTCGGTCAGGTCGGCGAAGAACCAAGCAACGTAGTACTCAATTGAGCCTTCCATGCAGCCCGACATCATCGTACCGAAATCGTAGATGAAGTTGTTGTTCATGAGCATGGGCTGCAGATACATCATCAAAACATACAGCGCGACAGCCGCAACAACGGTAATACAAAACGCGGGCAGAATCTCTTTGCGGGAGCACGCCGTCGACGGCGTTTCAGCAGCTGATGACGTCTCGACGACGGCTTCCGTATCGTTAAGGGTGTTCTCCATTGATGACACCTTCTCTCGAATCCATAGGATAGAAACGCACCGAACGCAACACACCAAAAACTACCTGCTATCAGGGTGTTGTCGCTCCCCTGCGGACGAGGACATCGGGTCGCTCGCCGCCGGTGCGGTTATAAAAAAACGATAATCCGAGGAAGGATTGGAGCCATCATACCCAAGGCTTTGGGCGGTTGGAAATCGTTCGAAAGTATGATAATTGGCTCAGATATATCATGCTTTAGATCGATGGCGGGTTGCTATTCGCATCCCGTATTCTGTGTCGCAGGGGGTTACACCATAGTTTCAGTTTTTGCCTGCGAAGCACGGGTTGTGAGTTTGTGCGCCAGGCAAATTGCTTCTTCACTTTTGCGATCACCAAACAACGAAGAGGAGGCACTATGAAAACGTGGTATCCCGAGGCCGACCTGGTAATTAAGCATCCCAAGATCTACACCGTCGCCATCACGTGCGACGAGGTGAAGGAAGGCAAGACCGACTTCCCCATCATTGAAGACGGTGGCGTGGCCGCCAAGGACGGCAAGGTTATCGCCGTGGGAACGGCCGCCGACATGGATCAGTATGTTGGCGAGCACACCGAGATCATCGACGCGTCCGGCAAGATTCTCACCCCTGGTTTCGTTGAGTGCCACATGCACTGCAAGTGGACCGGCGAAAGCATGCTCAACCTTGACTTCAATGGCGTGACCAGCCGCCAGGCCATCCTTGATGCGGTGGCCGAGAAGGCTGCGAACACTCCTGATGGCGTGTGGATTGAAGGCGACGGCTGGAACGAGCTTATTTGGGAAGACAGCCAGGAACTCATTACGCGCCGCGACCTCGATGCAATTGCGCCGAACAACCCCGTTCTGCTGCTTCACATGTCCGTTCACACCCTTATCGCGAACTCGATGGCACTCGAAGCGTGCGGTTACACGAAGGATACGCCGCAGCCTGAAGGCGCCGAAATTGGCCATTACGACGACGGCGAACTCGACGGCGTGCTATATGAGAACGGCGCCCTGCAGCCCATGCTTGCCACCAAGCCTCCGCTGACGGACGAAGAGCATCTTGAAAGCCTCGTACTTATTGGTAAGCGCCTCAACTCCTTTGGCATTACCAGCGCCATCGACGCTAACCTTAACTACAAGCAGATGCATATCTACAACGAAGCTCACAGGCAGGGTCTTCTCACCTATCGCGCCAACTGCATGTTCTATCTCGATCCGCAGTTTGGTTCGTTTGAAGAGAATATGCAGCGCCTTGAGGAAATGGACTGTGTCACCGGCTTTGGCGATGACATGCTGAAGCTGAACGGCTGCAAGGTTACGCTGGACGGTATCACCGCTGCCTTCACGGCCGCTATGAAGCGTCGCGAGTACCGTCAGCGCCCCGGCTTCTACGGTGACACCATTTACTCCCAGGAAGAGATCGATGCGCTGGTGTGCAAGGCAACCGAGCTTGGCTGGCAGTTCGGCATTCACACCATCGGCGACCTTTCCGAGGACCGTGCGCTGCATGCGTTCCAGGAAGCCAATAAGATTCGCCCGGTGAAGGAACTGCGTCACTACCTGATTCACTACCAGCTTCCCTACGAGGATCAGTGGCCCATCATGAAGGAACTCGGCGTGGGCGTGTGCCTGCAGCCGACGCTCGTCTCCCAGATGGGCGAAGAGCCGCTGTTCTGGCCTGAGCAGGTTGAGCGCTTCCAGTCGCCTGGTTTGATGTTCGCCAACGGCATTCTGGCCGGCGGCAGCTCCGACAGCCCGGTTGTGTCGCCCAGCCCGATGCTTGGCATGTACTACGCCGTCACGCGCTTGGACGAAACCACGGGCAAGACGCTGTCCAAGGGCGACGAGTCCAAGGTTACCCCCATCCAGGCCCTCATCATGTGGACGAAGAACTCTGCGTTCTTCAGCCATGACGACGACAAGATGGGCTCGGTTGAGGTAGGCAACTTCGCCGACTTCGCCATCCTCGACCGCGACTGCTTCGCCTCCGCCGACCCGACCGACATCCGCGACGCCAAGGTAGAAAAGACCATCCTCGGCGGCAAGGTTGTGTACGAGGCATAAGAAGGTTAGCGAACACTAGTAGTTAGCAACACCCGCAAGAAGCATGCGCCCCAACCGAAAGGCCGGGGCGCATGTATTTGTATGCCATCCAGTAAGAAATGGATTACTATATTCCAAATCATGGAAGAAGCGTTAGACAGCAGATATGCCCGATTGGGCGAGGCTATTGCGAAGAAGCGCGCGGAGGAAGGCCTCACACAGCGCCAACTTGCCGGCATGATAGGCCACACCAGCTCACACTCTTATGTGTACCGAATCGAGCAAGGGAAAGTTCGGGTTAGCTTCGAACTAATTATTAAAATTGCCGATGCACTCAACGTGAAGGTTAGCGACTTGATTGACTTCTAAGCTTGTCACTCTAGCGAAGCGAACGCAAAGTGTGACGCGCTTACGCGCTAGCTATTACGCCAAAGGACATACTGCTCCCTAACATTATTACGAGGGCATTTTAGTGTAGTCATCAACACTTGTCTGGGAGTCTCCGCATTCCGGGACAATTCTTGAATCGCCATCTCCGCCGCAGGCGGAGAACACACTCGTGATCTGGGTTTTCGCACTTTGCGCGAACGGGGTTGCGGCAAAGTCTAATTCGCAGGTATTCCTTTGGGCAAGGGCTCTGCCCTTGCCGTTCAGCAAATATCAAACCTAGCAGATCGAGGGCTTTTGTTACAGTCCCTTCGGCCAACCTGCCTATCAATTGAACCATCAGGCCAGTCAGCCCGCGTCATAAAGCGAGGGATATGGGGTGTTTCTGGCGTAATTAGTAGCGCGCAAGCGCGTCACATTATTTGCACGCGCGAAGCGGAAGATGGGCAATACCGGTCGCTATCTTCGACATCCACATTGCCTCTTATTGGCACAAACGGCCGTTTATGTACGGATTTGCACCTCTCGGAACCGCGGTCTTTTTGACGTCAATAAAGAAACGCCTGTTCGCCATTTTTTGGAAGCCGTACCTGGCCGCTCAACATGTACATAAAGGGCGATCTGTGCCAATTTCTCCCGCCCTCTCTGTTAGGCCAGGATTGACATACCCCTCGTCCTGAGCACCTTCGGTCAACGCCGAAAAAGAAGAATCCCGGGTGGTGCCAACCGAGAGACTTACAGCTGACGCCGCGCGGATCCCTCATCCCCGCTTAGCGGGGCCTCCCTGCGTTCGCCCTCTATATTTTGTACATATATTGGAAGACGTCTTCGCGTTGGATGATTATTTGGACGCCGAGGGATTCGCCTTCTTTTTCGAGGCGTTCTTGGACGGTGTTAAAATCGGCCACGGACGGGTTCAGCGTGGTGAGCATGGTCATGGAGAAGATGTCGTCCAGAATGGTTTGGCTGATGTCGTCGATGTTCGCGCCGCATTCTGCCAGCGCCGTCGACACGGCGGCCACGATACCGCTGCGATCCTTGCCCAAAACCGAAATAACGCACTTCATAGGGTGGTTCCTTCCTCCATGGTTCGCCGAACAGCGCCTACCTTTTACTTCACAGCATGATAGCATGCCGCCCCGGCCGACCGGCCCGTTCCCCAGAAAAACGGGAAGGTTCGGCGGGGCGCGTAAGATAATTCTTGGTTCCCGGCACATTCTGCTCGCGCGTTTCGTGTTGGTGTCAAGGAGGCTTAAGAAACCGCATGCAATCACACCTTAGATCGGACGACTTCATAGAGCGCGCCATGCGCTTATGGGGAAGCACGGTCTGGCGCCTTGCGCTCAGCCAGACGCAATCGCCGCACGACGCGGACGACCTTTGCCAAGAGGTGTTCGTCCGCCTGCTAAAGGACTCGACGGCGTTTGTTGACGACGAGCACTTGAAGGCGTGGCTCATCCGCACCACCATCAATTGCGGTCGCGACCTGCACCGATCTGCCTGGAAGCGACACAACAACCTGACGGACACCTTCCGGGACACGCAGTTTGAGGAGGCGGTCGAAGAAAGCGAAAGCGTGCGCGCCTTCCGCGAGAGTGAAGTGGGGCTCGCGCTGGCCAAGCTTCCCGTCTCCACGCGGCTGATTGTTCATCTGTATTACTACGAAGGGTACGCGACCGAAGAGATTGCGCGCATGGTGCGCTGTTTGCCCGGCACGGTGCGCTCGCGCCTGCGACGTGCGCGGACGCAGCTCAAGGGCTTGTTGGAGAAGGAGGCTTCTCATGAAACACGCGAATAGTGGCCTCGACTACCGCACGCTTATGGACGATATCGAGATGCCGGAGCGGGTGCACCAAGCCGTGCGAGATGAAGTGCGGCAGGTGCGCGCTGCGGAAGCGCGCGTTCGCTCCCAGCAGCGCCGCACCCAGCGGGGAGCCCACCAGCGCACCGCGCAGCCCGTCTCCCGTCGGCGCTTCGTCGCGGGAGCCTTCGTGGCAACGTGCGCCGTTGCGCTTGGCGGCACCGCAGCGTTTTCCCTGTTTGCGAGGCCCAACGGCGACGCAACAAGCACGAGCGCAAACCCGGCCCCCGCGCCAGCTAACATGTTCGCCCTCGCCGCCTACGCAAGCGAAAACCCGGAGGGGACGCCAGGGAAAACCGTCACGCTCAGCTTGGATGACTTCGGTCACCACTGCGCATTAAAGGTATGGCATAGCGACCCGGAAATTGATCCCAATCATGCCGACGAAGCACCCGACGAGGGTCGACGCTACCTGTCAGTAGCCTACGAGTTCAACCTGACCTGCGTCGGTACAAACATTGCTTCGCTCACGTATGAGGTGGAAGGCGATCGGATACTTTTTTACACGCGCAGCACTGAATTTGGTTCGAACCAGGAGGGCCCCTCTTCCATTATAGACCGAGCTAAAAGTTTTACCGTACCCTACGATGACCAGCACTTCGACAGCGTGCACACCTGGCGCGCCCTCCGCGTTTCGTTCCCGCTGGAAGGTGAACTGGCCGAACTGTACGACGCAGAGAGAGCCGAATTCTACAGCTACACCCGCAACCGGAACGTCGAGCTACAAGACACCCTTCACATTCGCCTTCTGCGCATATACGCAGATATGCTGGCACAAGCGCGCCTTCACCTCAGCGCCACCTATAAAGATGGCTCCACCGAGATGAAGACCTACGTTATAGCACCTGTTGAGAACCTCGAAGAAGCTGAACTCGCGTTCAACGCCGCCATACGCGCCCGTGCGAACGAGCCCTTCGAATTCCACGAGGTCCCGCCCGAGCCCATCCCCCAGCCTCAACTCTTCACACTCACCGAACTTCTCTAACCGCCACACCAACACACGCAGCCCAGCCGCCGCCAGTGGGACCATTCGCGCACTCACTGGCCTCCCGAATAGCCTACTTACCGAGTGGCTAACGTGAAGGCAATAGCCCGGCCGCACTTCCGTACAACCAGTTACCCCTGCCAATCCTTTCTTCTAGAGTGGTCGCACTCTATCCGATGGCGCGCCGCACACTGCGTTGCGCGCACGAGAAAGAAAGGCGGCACATATGGGAAAGTTCAAACGCTTCTGCATGATCATGTTCGTCGTTGCCGCAGTGCTTGGCATCGGCGTGCTCGCGGCCTTGTGGTTTGCGTGGGAGCCGCTGTTCCCCGCCATTGCGTGGCTCATGTCCATGCCGTGGTTCTATGTGGTGGAAGCGGTGCTCCTGGGCATCACGGCGGTTGGCCTTCTGGTGGTGCTCATTCGCGCCCTCACGGCCCCCGGCAAGAACGCGCAGCTGGAACTTGAGCGCGACAACGGCAGCGTGGCTATCACGCAGAACGCCATCCAGTCAACGGTGAAGCACGTGGTGGATTCGCATCATGGCCTGGCCACCAAGAACGTGAAGGTGGACATCACCAACAAGCACGACCCGCGCATGGCCATCCACGCCAAGATTGACCCCGGCCGCAACGCTGAGCTGGGCGAACTGGGCGCGAAGCTGCAGGACGAGATCGCCGCAACGCTGGAGGCCTTCACCGGCTACCCCGTTGACTCCGTGCGCATCACGTTCGCTGGCGACGCCGACGTGGTAACCCCGGCCTTCACGCAGCAGGCCACGAAGTACTCCGAGGACACGAATCGTCAGCACCACACTCAGCCGGTGCCGGCGCACGCCGTGACCAAGTAAGGAGGTGGCAAAAATGACCCAATCGGCAATGAAGATGAATGGCGGGAACGCCAAAGCCGCCTCACGCGGCGGCCAGCAGCAACAGCGGCCGGCGAACACGCCCTCCGACGTGGTTGCCAACACGGCAACCGAGGCGAAGGACCGCGGCGTGTACGCAAGCTTCAAGCGCGCTGTCTCGCCGTATGTGCAGAACAACACCCATGCGGTGGTGTACGGCATCATCGGTTTTGTGGCGGCGGCCCTCATTCTTATTGTGGGTTTCTGGCCGACCGTACTGTTGGCCGTGTTCGCAGCTGTGGGCGTTGTCATTGGCAGGTACCGTGACGGCGACCGCGCAACGCGTGAGCAGATGAGAAACCTCCTTGACCGTTTCAACTAGCGACTCCGTGCCGCCCCGCCCCCGGCGCGCGACCTTCTGTCGTGTGGCGGGGTCGCCGTCGAGAGGCGGCGCCGCACGTTCCGCACATTCCGTTTCCGCAGGTAAATCGCACGATGAAAGAAAGGAACTACCATGAGCCAAGCAACTATGACCCAGCCCTCTACCTCCAATTCCACCAGCAGCTACGATCCGTACGCGTCGATGGACTTCGACTCGATGGAGAACATGAGCGCGTCCGGCGCCGACGACGTGAAAGCCGAGCCGCAGTACAAGCTAGTAATTGACGAGGCCGTTGTGGAGAAGGTGTCCTCCAAGGCCGCGCAGAAGATTGACGGCATCATTGACATGCGCGGCAACGTGCTGTCCCGCATCCAAGAAGGCCTGGGCGGCAGCGACAAGACCAAGGGCGTGGACGCCGACGTGGTGGACGACCAGAACGCCAAGGTTGACCTGGACATCATCCTGGAGTATGGCAAGTCCGCCTCCGACGTGTTCGACCAGATCAAGGACGTTGTGAGCAAGGACATCAAGGACATGACCGGCCTGAACGTGGTCGAGATGACCGTGAACGTGGTGGACGTCATGACGCAGGACGAGTACGACCAGAAGAATGGCAACAACACCGACGACGGGCAGAGCGGCTCCTCGATGAACCAGTAAGCGAGGCACCCGCGCGTCGTGTTGTCCGCGCGCGCCCCGTCCGCACGCGGCATAGGCCCACTTCACGGGCTACATATCCCCCCTCGCGGGGGCCGGCCCGAAGTGGGCCACAAGGGGCTGACCTGATTCCGCGGGGTCAGTCCCTTTGCATGCAATAGCCAACTCGTGAGCGCGTCGCGCTTTTTCCTTGGCGTACAATGGAACTACCCGCCTCGGGAAGGACGCCTATGAACCTGTTGGAGTATTTGGGAACTGAGTTTGCCTCGTTTGATGAGAAGCCGTTTAATCCGGTGGACTCGGCGGCGCTGTCGCAGTTTTGCATGGTGCGGGCCGAGGGCATTGTGCCGGCGCTGCGCGAGCGCAAATCGTTCCTTGACCTGGGCATTATCGTGGAGAACCTGCTGTCTCCCACCTCGCGCGCGGTGCATTTCGTCGACGCGTTGCGCACCGAACTCTTCGCCGATATGTTCACTGGCCTGGCGCCCGAGCAAGTGAAACAAAACCTGTTCGCCTTGGCCGCTAGCCCGCGCTTCCGCACCATGGCGGTGCGCGACTACCTGAGCCTCTTCGACACCGAACGCCAGACGCAGTTCGCGGCAATGACGTTCGTGTACAAAAAGGAGTTCGCCTACATCGGCTTTCGCGGCACGGACACCTCGTTCACCGGGTGGCGCGAGAACTTCAACATGGTGTACGACGCGCCTGTTCCCGCGCAGGAACAGGCCGTTCGCTACCTGGAGGCCGTGGCGCCGCGACTGCCGAAGCGCCTGTTCGTGGGCGGTCACTCCAAGGGCGGCAACCTTGCGCTGTACGCAGCGCTGCGCGCGAAGCCGGAGGTGCAAAGCCGCATCGAGCGCGTGTTCACGCACGACGGCCCCGGCTTCAAGGCCGGCATGGTAACCGACGCCGAATACGCCGCCATTCGCGACCGCGTGCACAAGACGGTGCCGCAGGATTCCGTGGTGGGCATGCTTATGGATTCGCCCGCTGACCTGGACTTAAAGGTGGTGCACAGCTCGGACAAGGGCGTGCAGCAGCACAGCGTGTTCACGTGGGACGTGGAAGGCGACGACTTCGTGTACGTGCACGGGCTCACCGACAGCGCGCGTTTCACCGACGCGGTGATAACCCAGTGGCTCGCGCGGTTCTCGGACGAGGAAGCGGCCGTGGTGGTGGACGCCCTGTTCCGGGCGTTCGAGGCCTCGGGCGCACGCGACGCCACCGAGGTGCTCTCGGGCGGCACGAAGTCCATCGCGCTGCTGGGCGAGGCGGCAAAGAACCTGGACGAGGGCGCCCGCGACGTGCTGGTAAACGCGCTGGGCTCCCTTGCGGAAACGGCGGCGCGCGAAGCAACGCAAGGGTTGGTGCAGCGCTTCACGCCAAAGCCAAAAGCCTCGGCCTAGCCTCACCTGCCAGGTTGACCATAGGGCAAGGGCAGAGCCCTTGCCGTCAACTACAATTGACCTGACAAGTTTGTGTTTGCTGACCGGACAAGGGCAGAGCCCTTGCCCTATGAACTTAACCTTTGCGCAGCTGGTCGAACACGCTGATCATCTTTGCGGTTTCGGCGCGGGTGGCTTCCTTGGCGGGAAGCAGGTGGCCGTCACTGCCGGTGATGAGGCCGTTATCCACGCACCACGCTATTGACTCACGGGCCCAGGGGCTCACCTCGCCCGCGTCAGGGAAGTCATCAAGCGCGGCCAGCAGCCCCACGCCGTTAAGCTGCGCAGCGCGCATCAGCACCACGGCCAGCTGCTCGCGGCTGGTGGTATCCCCCACGCCGAAGCGCCCGGAGCCATCATCATACCCCGCAAGCACGCCCGCCTTGTAGGCCCAGTTCAGCGCCGGGATATAGTAGGCCGGTTCCTGCGCATCCACAAACGGCGTTTCGCACGTCGCATCCTTCCACGCCTCGCCCTGCCACAGAGCCGCTTCCTCCGGCGCCAGGTAGTTGAACAATAGGCACGCCAAATCTTGACGTTTCAACGTGTCATTCGGCCCAAACAAGTCCGTGCCCGCGTAGCCGTGCATGATGTCGTTGCTCACCACGTAATCAACTACGCCGGAGTACCATTCGCGCTCGTGTACGTCGGAAAAGCCCGACGGCGGAAGACCAATAGGGTCCGAGTACGCCTTCAGCGGGAAGTTGTCGAAGTCTGCCTCGTTGCCCGTCGCGGCTTTGATGTCGGTGATGGCGTCGTGCCAGTCGATCCATTCGCCATCGGTGTACACGAAACTCTCGCCCGGATTCACCACGCCTACGTTGTAGTGGGTCAGCTCAATGCCCTGACTGGTCAACTGGTCATAGCCATTTTTGTTGATGGCGGAGTCAACCAAAAACGCGTACTGGTCACCCACCTTCTCGGTCACCACCACCGAGAACTTCTGGTCGGCAGGAATGTAGCATTTGTCCTTCAAGTCAATGCGGTGGAACCCTCCGTAAGCATACCTCATGTTCACCGTCGTCAGCAGTTCACCGTCTCGCGGATTTGCGAACCCGTCTTTTAGCAGGTACACCTCGTAGGTCACTTCCGTACCCGGCGTGGCCGTTTCACAGGACAGCGCGCGCACAATCTGATCCTCGTTGGATTCGAACACGTTTGCCATGCTCACCGGCGTTGCTTCGTGATGCGCGGTCACACCATCGGAAGGCAGGTAATCGTACTGGTTAAGGTAGTAGCTTTCGGCCGCATCGCCCGTCGCAAGTTCCGTGGTGTCGTAATCAAACGTCTCTAAATCCGCCAGACTGCGGTCGTAATAGGACAGGTAGAAGTAGCCGCTGTCATTGATGCCCCACTTATTCTTGTTCGGGAATTCTTCGTCGCTGGAGCCCCAGCTGTTTTTCGCTATCCACGCGCCGTCGGCCGGCGGCTGGTGGCCCTCCAGGAAGTTGCTCTTAGAATATGTGTCATCCCAACCCACAATGGTGACCACATGGTTGGCGTACGCATCGTCGTAGGTGTAGTGCGCGTACGTGTCCAAATTGATGTACTGAGCAGGTGTTTCCTGGCCGGGGCGCGACGTGTCTGCGCAGAACGCAACACTGATTGCCCGGCCGTCCAACAGCTCGCCCTTCAAGGCCGCCGTCGCGGAAGCGTTGTACTCATACTCACCGTTGACATTCTTGGCCGCCGGACTGGGCAGGACGGAACTCTCTTGCAGTTCCACCGCCTGCACGAAGCGCAGGCTTTCGTCGACCGACCAGTTACCCTCCCGCGAGTAATAGACCGGCGTGCCGCTTGAGTTATTCTCCGTTATGCCTTCTTTGTTGCGGTACGGCACGTCGCTTTCCAGAACAGGACCAATGCCAGAAGAAAATACCGAGGTGGCCGTGAAGCCGAACCCACCCGTATCCAACCGGTCGTTTGCACCGTTGCTGGCGGTATAGTAGCCCTCGCCGCCCTGGCCACTTTCGTCATCCAACGGTAGCGGCGTGTGCGAGAACCAGGCCAGGTGGAGTTCGGACAAATCGAGGTCATCGGCACCCCAGCCCAACTCAGAGAGAATGCTGGTCTCCGACGCAGCAATAGCGCCGAACCCCCAACACGTGCCCCACGGGTTTTGGAGCTTTACAGGCGTGACCACGTTGCGGTCGCGCAAGTCGAACTTTTCGTTCATTGGGTAGGAGGTGAGCGGGGCCACGTCGCCATCGTCGACGAACGCGTACGTAGCCGGGTCGGCGTAAGCGGCGGCGCTTCCCGTTGCGCGCACACGCTCAAGGGATGCGCGTGTGTTTTGCGCGATGTTATTCACCAGCTGATTGCCACCCGACGGCGTTTCGTCGGCCAGCGCAAGCGAAGGCGCAAGACCCGCCACCAGGGACAATGCAATTACGCAGCGGACAACAAGGGACGGGGCAGGTCTCAACTTCATGACGAGCTCCTTTCAAGAGGAATCGACGGCCGCGCCGCCGCTACGACCCGCCGATTCAACCACCCGGTGATTCAGCGTATCGTTGAACCTCACTATACGCGCTAGACACTCAAACCCGCAACTCCCCCTGCTACAAACGGAAGCCCACTTGGGCACGCAGGAATCCTTCGAAGAGGCGCTCTTCGAAGGATTCGCAATATGTCCTCGCCATACTGATTGGAAGAGGAAACATCTTTTGGTGTAATAGCCAGCGCGAAGCGCGTCACGCTTTTATCCCGTGGTAGCGCTGACAGTCTTTGTTTCAGCTGGGGAAAACTCCGTTGAGCGTGTCGTGGTGGAGGGCTGCGCGGAGGCGAGGGATAAGGTTGATGGCTACCTGACGGACGGCGTTTCGGATGCGGTTGTTGGTGACGTCAGGACTATTCGCGGGGGCTGCATGGAATCCAAGTTGGTCACAAGCCGTAAGGGCCGCTTCATCTAGAAAGTTCTTCATGTGTCGCGGCGAAGCTTCTCTGAGCAGGGATTTTATGCGCGCCCGGTCGTCATCGCTCAGCGTGAGGTTTCGCACCGAGCACCCGGCCAGCGCACAACCCACCGCGGTGGCCACCACCGGCTCAAAGAGATTGAGGATGAGTTCGCCATACTGCGGATGCACCGCCCGAAGCACCGCGTGGCACCGAGCGCGGTCAAACACCTGCATGAAGAGGCATTCGGCCTTCAGTTGTTCCAGATAGGCGGTCACATAGTTCACGCCCTTCGTGCTTTCCGGCACGGGGCAGGACAAGGGATAGTCGATGTCTGCGGGAATCTCATGTGCGAAAAACCGCGGCTGGTAGCGCGCGGGAAAAGCGCGCAGGCTCTCAAGCGTGTCCTTCAGCGCGATGCTTTCCAAAAGCGGCACGGCCAAGCACGTCTCTTTCCAGAGTTCGCCCGCGCGTCGCGTCTCGGCCTCAAGGTACGCCAGATTGCGCGCGAACACCGCTTCTGCACCCTGTTCTACCACCGCACATACAGCCTCTTCGTCGGGGTCGTCCGGATCAATGCCCAGCACAAAACAGGTAGACGCCAGCAGGCGGTGCGCGTCGTATTCGGGAAGCGAGGTGCTTTCCCCCAACGTGAACAGGCTTACCTGCTTCGCCATCAGGGCCCATAGCTGTTCCTGGAATGCTGCCAGCGCTTCGTCAGGAGAGCGACGAGCCCCCGATGCGACTGTTCGCGTCGAACCCAACGCGATAGAGTTCGTTGTAGCCATCGTAGTAGCTGGCCGCGAATTCGTTGCTGGGACGCTGGTCGCGCCCCGTTTCGTAGACGCGGTCGAGTTCGTCGCGCAGGGGTTCGTATTCGTCAAAGTCTTGCTCCTCTTCCGCCTCGCGCTGCGTAGTTTCATCGTAGTCGCCTGCCTGCTTCTGCTTCGCCCACTGCTGTAGCGCTGGCAACGAAATGTCGTCCAGCGCATCGAGCGACCCGTTTGCCTGACCGTCGAACGCCGCTCGCAAGGCCTCTATCAGCTCGTCGTCTGCCATGCCGCCGCAGGCTTCGGCTTCCTCTTTGCGCCGGTAGAACGTGTCTTGCACAGCCGCAAGCGTTTCCTCGTAGTTTTCTTGCCGCACGTGGGGAGAATCGCAGAACCCCTGCGCGATGTCGCGCAACACACCGCGGCCGAATTCAACACGCCCCGTTGCCGCCAGCGCCTCGCGCCGTCGCGCGGTGAGGCCCGCGGCTTGCTCTTCGGTCAAGCTGAGACCATGCGCCACCGTTGCCGCGTTGCACGCCGCCAACTCGTCGCGCACCGACGTGCCCAGCAGTGCCCTTGCCAAGCTGATTCCACCCAACCACATCACCCGTCCCCTTCGCGCCCGTTTTGCCCACTTTCACGCCGAAAGCGAACCCGTGAAAAGCATGCACGTATATATACCGCGTATTCCAAAAGAACACACGACTGGACTTTTAGGTGGTTTTGTAATAATATAACCCCAGATCAGGGGCAAGATAATTAAATGTCAAGCCCCTTTTTCATGCCCAGAGACAAGATGAACCACGGCGCGCTTCATCATTCCCCTTCAGCGAGAACTGCAGAAGTGGAAGGTTCTTCGTTAGCGCGAGGCGCGTCACACTTGTTTTAGAGAAACCACTCCAGGTGGCCGCAGTGTTTGCAGACAAGGACCGTGGCGCTGCGGTTGGCCCAATCGAGGTCAAGGAACGATAAGCCCGCCGTGTTGAGTTGCGCCGAGCGTTCGTCAAATTCCTCGCCACCACAGTGGGAGCACGCCACAATGCGGCCGGCAATTTCGTACTGATCGTCGCCCGAAAGTCCGCGATTGAACGATTCCAGAAAGCCCATAGCGCCTCCTACAACTCATTCATGATCTGCTGCTTCTTCTGGGCGAACTCTTCTTCGGTGAGGGCACCGCGCTTGCGCAAATCATCAAGCTGCGCCAGTCGCTGATATGCCGCTGCGCTCGCCCGCTGCTTTTCATCGACGGTGCTACGGCGCTTCAAAACAAGCCACACAATGAACAGTATCACTCCAACAGGAAGCAGAAAGCTAAAGAAGATAAATACCAATTCAGGTACACCCATACCCAGGATCTTCATCCCAACCACCTCTCTCGCGGGCCGCATACCCCCAGTATACCAAGGGCGGCACACCCATAGGATGCGCCGCCCTTGAAAGGTTTGAAATGCTGGCAGCCTAGTCGGTGAAGTAGCTGATGCCGCTTTCGAAGAGGGGTTGCCATTGGTTGCCGGGGACGTTTTGGTAGAGGCCGTTGCCGCGGCGCTCGCTGTGGCCCATTTTGCCGAGGATGCGGCCGTCGGGGCTGGTCACGGACTCAATGGCAAGCACGGAGCTGTTCGGGTTCACGTCAAGGTCCATCGACGGCATACCGTTGGCATCCACGTACTGCGTGGCAATTTGGCCGTTCGCTTGCAGCTGGGCCAGCACCTCGGGGCTAGCAACGAAGCGACCCTCGCCGTGGCTCACTGGCACCGTATGGATGTCGCCCACCTCGCAGCGGGCGAGCCACGGGGACAGATTCGACGCCACACGCGTGCGCACGAGGCGGCTCTGGTGACGGCCGATTTCGTTGAACGTGAGCGTCGGGCAATCCTCATCCATCGGGCGAATGTCGCCGAACGGCACGAGACCCAACTTCACGAGCGCTTGGAAGCCGTTGCAGATGCCCAGCATGAGGCCGTCGCGATTCTGCAAGAGGTCGCGCACCGCCTCGGTGACAGCAGGAGCGCGGAAGAACGCTGTGATGAACTTCGCGGAGCCGTCGGGCTCGTCGCCGCCGGAGAAGCCGCCGGGGATCATGATGATCTGACTGTTATTGATGGCTTTGACCAGCGCCTCGGTGCTTTCGGCCACCTTCTCGGGCGAGAGGTTGTTCACGATGAGCGTTTCCACCACAGCACCGGCCTGTTCGAACGCGCGGGCGCTGTCGTACTCGCAGTTGTTGCCCGGGAACACGGGGATGACCACGCGCGGACGCGCGATGGTGCCGTTGTACGTAAGCGGAATGGCGTCGCGATGGGAGATGAGTTCGACCGGCTCCACTGGCGAGGAAGACGGCTGGCGCCGCACGGGATCCTTCGACTCCGCTTCGCTCCGCTCAGGATGACAGGGGGTGTTGCTTGCGCTCGCTTCCGAACGAGTATCTTTCGAGCGATACGGGAACACGGGTTCAAGCTTGGCTTCCCATGTTTCTTGCAGTTCGGCCAGGTTGAGGGTTTCGTCGCAGGCTACAAACTCGTAGGCTTCGGTTGTCTCGCCCAGCTCGTCAATGCGCACGGCATCCGACGACTCAGGAAGTTCAGCGCACGCAGGCATCTCAATCAGGAAGCTGCCGTACGCGGGCGCGAAGAGGTCGTCGGCTTCCATGCCATCGGTCAAACGCACGCCGATGCCGTTGCCTACGCACATCTTGAACAGGGCTTCGGCGGTGCCGCCGTAGCCTGGGGTGGATACAGCCAGTGCCAACTCATCGCTAATCAAGCGCTCCACCAGCGCACTCGCTTCCAACAGCCCTGCGGCATCGGGCAACACGCCGTTATAGCTCGCGGGCGCAATGCGCACCACGCGGCTGCCGGCCTGCTTGAACTCGGGCGACGTCACACGCTCCACCGACCCCACGGCCGTCGCGAACGACACCAGCGTCGGTGGCACATCCAGCTGCTCGAAGCTGCCGGACATGGAGTCCTTGCCGCCGATAGCGCCCACGCCCAAGTCCACCTGAGCCATCAGCGCGCCCAGCACGGCCGCGGCCGGCTTGCCCCAGCGCTCGGGCTCGTCGCGCAACTTCTCGAAGTATTCCTGGAATGTGAGGTACATGTCCTCGCGCGCAAAGCCCGCGGCCACCAGCTTCGCCACGCTCTCAACCACGGCCACGTACGATCCCACAAACGGGTCGGCCTCGGTGAGGTAGGGGTTGAAACCCCAGGCCATGCCACTCACAGTGGTGGTTTCGCCAAACACGGGCAACTTCGCCACCATGGCCAGCGCGGGCGTTAGCTGGCGCGAGCCGCCAAACGGCATGAGCGCCGTAGCCGCGCCAATGGTGGAGTCGAAGCGCTCGGACAGACCCTTGTTCGAGCACACATTGAGGTCGCTCACCAGCGCGCCCATGCGCTCGGCCAGCGTGTCGCCCTCCCACGTGCGCTCGTAGGTACCACCCGGCACCACGCGCACCACCTGGTGCTTCGGCGCGCCGTTGCTGTTGAGGAAGGCGCGACTGACATCCACGATGGTGTCGCCGTTCCACTCCATGCGCACGCGCGGCTCTTCGGTAACCGTCGCAATGGGCGTGGCCTCAAGGTTTTCCTCATGCGCGTAGCCAATGAACGTATCCACGTCCTCGGCCGCTAGCGCCACGGCCATGCGCTCCTGGCTCTCAGAAATAGCCAGCTCGGTGCCGTCCAGTCCATCGTACTTTTTCGGCACGCGGTCCAACACGATGTGCAGGCCGTCGGCCAACTCGCCCACGGCCACGGATACGCCGCCCGCGCCGAAATCGTTGCAGCGCTTGATGAGACGACACGCGTCACCGCGGCGGAACAGGCGCTGAATCTTGCGCTCAACAGGCGCGTTACCCTTCTGCACCTCCGCGCCGCAACTCTCAAGCGAGCCCATCTTGTGCGCCTTCGACGAACCCGTCGCACCGCCGATGCCGTCGCGTCCGGTGCGTCCGCCCAACAGCACAATCACGTCGCCCGGCGCCGGCGTTTCGCGACGCACGTGGTCGGCTGGCGTGGCACCCACCACCGCGCCAATTTCCATGCGCTTAGCGGCATAGCCCGGGTGATACAGCTCGTTCACCTGGCCTGTTGCCAGACCAATCTGGTTGCCGTACGACGAGTAGCCCGCTGCGGCCGTGGTTACCAGCTTGCGCTGCGGCAGCTTGCCGGGCAGCGTCTCACTCACAGGAACCAGCGGGTCAGCCGCACCCGTCACGCGCATAGCCTGATACACATAGCTGCGACCGCTCAAGGGGTCGCGAATGGCGCCGCCCACGCAGGTGGCCGCGCCGCCGAACGGCTCAATCTCGGTGGGGTGGTTGTGCGTCTCGTTCTTGAACAGGTAGAGCCAATCCTGCTCCTCGCCGTTCACGTCAACCTTCACCTTCACGGTGCAGGCGTTGATTTCTTCGGACTCGTCGAGCCCGGTCAGCGTACCCTGCGCCTTCAGCCAGCGCGCGCCGATGGTGCCCATGTCCATGAGGCACACCGGCTTCTCGTCGCGGCCCAGATCGTGACGCATTTCCAAATAGCGCTCGAACGCTCTCTGCACGGCCTCGTCCTCAATCACCACGTCGTCCAGCACGGTGCCGAACGTAGTGTGGCGGCAGTGGTCGGACCAGTACGTGTCAATCATCTTGATTTCGGTGATGGTGGGACAGCGCCCTTCCTCGGCGAAATACTGCTGGCAGAATGTGAGGTCGGCCAGATCCATGGCAAGGCCGCGCTCGTCCAGAAACGCCGCGAGCCCCGCCTCGTCCAAGTCCAGGAACCCGCTAATGATTTCCACCGCGCCGGGCACGGGCTGTTCCATATGTAGCGTGTCGCGCGGCTCAAGCGACGCTTCACGCGCCTCAATGGGGTTGATCACGTAGCGCTTGATGGCGGCCACGTCCTCGTCGGTGAGGGCGCCTTCCAATAGATACACTTTCGCGCTGCGCACCTCGGGCCGCTCGCCCTGGCTGATCAGCTGAATGCACTCGCTGGCAGAGTCCGCACGCTGGTCGAACTGCCCCGGCAGATACTCCACCGCGAACACCGCCGCTCCGCGCGCGTCGGGCATGTCCAGCGTGGCCACGTCAGACTGTGGCTCGCTGAACACCGTGGGCACGCACTGCGAGAACAACTCGTCGGAGATACCCTCCACGTCATAGCGATTCACCAGGCGCAATCCCTCAAGGTGCTCTATGCCCAGGATGTCACGCAACTCGTGCGCGAGCGCGCGCGCTTCGCCGTCGAAGCCGGGCTTCTTCTCCACATAGACACGGGAAACCATGAGTCCCTCTCTCTCCTTTATCGCGCCTACTTCGCTTGCTGGGATTGCTCCTTGGCGGCCTTCTCGGCCTTGGCGACATCTGCTTTCGCGCGCTTGAACGCAGACTCGCCCTCGTCCGCGCCTGCGTCAGCATCAGCGCTCGCGCCCTCGCCATCTGCCTGGCCCTTCTTGGAAGCCTGCTTCTCCACCTTGGCTTCCTCGGCCTTTGACAGGCGGAAACCGCTGCCGAACAGGCTGCGCTTCTTGGGCTTTTCGGCCTCAGCTTCCTCAGCCTTGTCAGCCTCCTGCTCTTTGAGGCTTTTCTGCTGGGCCTTCTGCTGCTTCTCCAGCGCGCGCTGCTCCTTGGACTTGCGGTTCTCCATTTCCTCCTGGTACGCGCGGCGCACCTTGCGAATCTTGGAGAAGTCGACGTACAGGGCGCCGATGATGCAGGCGTAGGCCAAGCCCAGCGTGACGTACGTGGCGGCCTCGGGTAGGAACGTACGGCCGAACCAGGACAGCACCGTGAGCGCGATGGCACCAATGAGCAGGCCCCACCATAGTTTGCGCAGACGCTTGTACTGGGGCGTCGGCGGGTTGTAATACTTGCGGTCGAGTTCAGCTTGCTTGGCGCGGGCCACCTTTTTCTCGGCCTTCTTCTGCTGCTTCGTCTTTTGCGGCGGAGCCACGCGCACCGTGGCGGCGGCCTTCGTCTTAGGCTTCATGGCCGCGGCGCTCTTGCGGGTTTGCCCGCGGCGCTCGTCGGTCTGATAGCGGTCGTTCATAGGATTGCGTTGCGACATAATGATCTCTCCGTAGGGCAAGGGTTCCGTCCTTGCCGTCGTCTGTCAAAAAGCACGCAGGTCAACCGCACTTTCGCGGCAAGGGGAGAACCCTTGCCCTACGGTCAACCTGCGCACTCTCACTTACTAGTAAGCGAACTTCCTACCCGTAATCTTCTCGTACGCCTGAATGTACTTCTCGCTGGTGCGCTCGATGACGTCCTGGGGCAGGCGGGGCGGGTTGCCCTGACGATCCCAGTTGGCGGTGAGCCAGTCGCGCACGTACTGCTTGTCGAAGCTGGGCTGATCCTTGCCCGGCGCGTACTCGTCGCCCGGCCAGAAGCGCGACGAATCGGGCGTCAGCACTTCGTCGGCCAGAATAATCTTGCCATCAATGCGCCCGAACTCGAACTTCGTGTCGGCAATAATCACGCCGCGCTCGGCCGCGTGGTCGCGCGCCGTGGTGTACACCTTCAGTGCCAGGTCACGCAGCTGCGTCGCGTCGTCTTCGCCGATGATTTCCACCAAGCGCTCGAAGCTGATGTTCTCGTCGTGGTCGCCAATGTCGGCCTTCGTGGACGGCGTGAAGATGGGCTCCGGCAACTTCGAGGAATTCTCCAGGCCCTCGGGCAGCTGAATGCCACACACCGTACCCTGCTTCTGGTACTCCTTGAGGCCACTGCCGGCCAGGTAGCCGCGCACGATGCACTCGGCGGGGAACATGTCGGCCTTCTTCACCAGCATGAAGCGACCGCGCAGGTAATCGGCGTAAGGCTTGAACTGCTCGGGTAGGTCGGCCTCGTCGGCGCTGATCAGGTGATTCTCCACCACGCCGTCCAACAGCTCAAACCAGAAGCACGACAGTTGCGTCAGCACGGCGCCCTTGTGCGGGATCTCGTCTTCCAAAATGTAGTCGAACGCCGAGATGCGGTCGGTGGCCACCAACAGCAGCTTGTCGCCCAGATCGTAGAGATCGCGCACTTTGCCTTGCGCGTCGGGCTTGATGTCGATTCCGGTCATGGTTGGTACGTGTCCTTTCATCAGATGCTCGCTACGCCTCCGCCCCCGGAGCGCGGCGCTCGTTCACGGCGCTTATTATCGCGCAGTTTGGCTACTTTCTGCCCTTGGCTCGGGACTTTTGCGGCTTTTCTTTGGCCTTTGAACCCTTGGGCACCTTCGACTGCTTTTGCTGGCGCGGCTTGAGCTGCCGGCCCTCGTCGTACAGCGGCAGATGAATGGTGAAGCAGGCGCCTTCATCCTTGCGGCCTTCCACCTGCACCCAGCCGCCGTGACGGTCGACGATTTCCTTCACAACGGCCAGGCCAATGCCCAAACCGCCGCTTTCGCGGTTGCGCCCGGCGTCGGCACGCCAGAAGCGGGAGAACACCATCTTGCATTCCTCGGGCGTGAGGCCGATGCCCGTATCGCGCACAGCGATGGAGGCCATAATGTCGCCGCGCTTCACGCTGACGGTGATGTGGCCGCCCTCGGGCGTGTAGCGCACGGCGTTCGAGATGAGATTCGCCGTGGCCTGGCGAATCATGTCCGCGTCGCCCAGCACGCGCACGCCTTCGTCGGCAACGTATTCCAGCGAAAGGCCCGAGTCGGTAACGAACGCATCATGCGTGGCAATAATGCCGCTGATCAGCTGCCCCACGTCCACGACCTCTTCCTTCATGGGGTTGGCGCGGTTTTCCAGACGTGACAGTTTCAACAGCGAATCTACCAGGCGGCTCAAGCGCTGCACCTCGGAGTTTACCGTTTCCAGGTGCTCGGAGTCGGCTTCGAACACGCCGTCGACCATAGCCTCCACCGTGGACTGGATGGCCATAAGCGGTGTACGCAGCTCGTGCGCCACGTCGGTAGTCAGGCGCCGCTCAAGTTCGCGGTCCTTCTCTACCGAGTCGGCCATCTCGTCAAACGTTTCGCCGAGGCGGGCTATCTCGTCGTCACCATGGAGGTCGGTGCGCGCCGACAGGTCGCCTTCTTTGATGGCCTTCGCCGTTTTCGTCATGCGGTTGATGGGACTCACCAGGTTGCGCGCGAACAGGAAGCCGATGCACGAGGCCAGCAAGATGGCCATGGCGGCTGCGAACAGCATGGCCTGGTAGGACTTGCTGCGGAATTCTTCGTCGGTGGAGCGCAGCAGCGTGTCGGAACCCAGCACCCACACGCGCACGGAGCCCACGGCCCTATCGTGCACAATAATGGGAGCTTGCGCGGCGTTTTGCATGTCCATCTTCTGTGGCGCAAGCGACAAATCCTTGCTGATGCCGGTGGACGTGCCCTTGCCGTCGCCGCCTTCGTCATCATTGATGAGCGTGGAGTCGAACACGGTCAGCCCGCGTGGGTTAGCCTCCGGGTTCGTGGAGTCTATCACCAGCATGCCCACACCCGGCGTCACTTCAATCATGGCGCGCGCCGGGCCCAGTGTGGCTTCGTCAAACGTGCCGCTAGCCTCGTATTTCACGGCGATGTTGGCGGCCGTAATTTCGGCCACCGATTGCATGTTTTCGCGCGTGTACGTTTGGAAGTGCTGCTCCCACACAAAGGACACCACGCCTATGGCCACCAGCGCGGTCATGGCCGCGATGAAGGCGAATGCCGCCGTCACGCGGGTGGTGTATGAAAGGTCTGCCCAGCCCGACCGTTTACGCTTGCGCGCGTTGGCGTCGTCCGCCCCCGCCTTGCCGATGGGCCCGGTCGTCGCCGAATCCTGCACGCTGCGTCCCTCCTGCACGGTGGGGTTCACTTCGACGCCGAAGGCGCCTATTGCGAAACCTTGGTCGGATCCTCAAAACGATAACCCACGCCGTGGACGGTGTGGAGCCACTTCGGGCTGCGCGGGTTGTCGCCAATTTTCGCGCGCAGGTTCTTCACGTGGCTGTCGATGGTGCGCTCGTAGCCCTCGAAGTCGTAACCGAGCACCTTCTCCACCAGCTCCATGCGCGAATACACGCGGCCGGGATAGCGCGACAGCGTGGTGAGCAGCTTGAATTCGCTGGCCGTGAGGTCAATTTCCTCGTTGTTGACCAGCACCTTGTGGCCGGACACATCAATGGTGAGTTCGCCGAACTCCAGCACCTCGCGCTGCGGTTCGCTGTCGGCATGCACGCGGCGGAGCAGCGCGCGGGCGCGGGCCACCAGTTCGCGGGGGCTGAACGGCTTCACCAAATAGTCGTCGGCGCCCAGTTCCAGGCCGATGATGCGGTCTTCCACTTCGCCCTTCGCCGTGAGCATAATAATAGGTACGTCGGAGTTGTCGCGAATGGCGCGGCAGACGCGCTCGCCCGGTACGCGGGGCAGCATAAGGTCGAGAATGACCAGGTCGAAGTGGTGCTTCGAGAATTCCTCGAGCGCCTCCTGGCCGTCGCCAACCGCCGTCACCCAGTAGTTTTCGCGCTCCAGGTACGCCGTTACGGCATCGCGGATTGCCTTTTCGTCTTCAACAAGCAGTATGCGTCGCGTTTCGTTGCTCATGAATACCACCTCAAGTCGTCGCCAGCTGGTAAAGCACCCGGTCGCGCACGTGGCGCATTCCTTGCCGAGCGCCCAGGTCGTGTTTGCGTTTATTGTAGCAATTCCCCTTGGACCGGCTGGAACCCGTGCAGGAAATGACACAATAAACACCATGGTAACCCGCAGATCAACACATGCCAACCACGCCCGGTCAGGTGGCGCGGCCAAACGCAGCGCCCAGCGGCGCGGCAGTTCGGCTGGCGGTGCCCTGTATGCTGGCGGAAAAAAGGACGCGCGCGGCGGGCACGTCGGAAATGTTGGCGGCTTTGGCGGTGGCCCTGGCCTGGGATCGAACTCCACGCGCGCGGCGGTCAAGCGGAAGACGCGCGGTGGGACCCAGCAGAAGGCTGGAAGCGCGGTGGCCGGCGGTGGTGCCGGTGGCGTGCATAAGCGTGGCGGTGGCAGCAGTGGCGCTGATCAGGGCGTACGCGTTCCTACCCCCACAGGTGGCGAGATTCTGCTCACGCGGCGTCACTTCCTGTTTGGTGCCTTGGGCGTGGGTGCGCTCGCGGCCGCAGGCGGCGGTGCCTCGGTGCTGCTCAAGAAGCGCGAGGAAGAAGCCGCAAGCGACATCACCGTGCTAGAAGTTCCCGAAGCGAACGTGACCACGCTGGCCGTTGATGACGAAGAGAGTCCCTTCACCAAGTTGGACGACACGGCTGAGCGCGTGGAGTTGGCCGGGCGCTACGAGCTGCCCTACGGCACGCTGCTGTGGGCGACGGGTGATGACGTGGCCGCATGCCTGCTTCCCAACGATACGGCAAAACCGCTGGTGCACGTGGGTATTTTGTCGCTGGGTTCGGGGGATCTGACCACCGTGCTGGAGCAGGCCGTCGGTCAGGATGACGGGTTCGACGTGTACGACGCACGAGCCACGGCCTCGGGCCTGGTGTGGACCGAGGCCAACATCCTTGAGGGCATTTGGCGCGTGTACGCCGCGCGGCTGAGCGGGGGTACCTTGGGCGAGCCGCAGCTTTTGGACGAGGGCGACTCCGATTGGGAAACGCCTACCATTGCCGCTGCGGGGTCGCACGCGTTTTGGCAGGTGCTGCCGAAGGTGAATGGCCCGTACAGCACCGAGGACTCCCTGGTGAAGCGCGCGGCCTTCGGCGCGGCTGAGGCTGAGGTGGCTTACACCTCGCACGGCCGCCTGTGCACGCCGCCCTACGCACTGGCCAACGGCGTGGTTATCACGCCGCGCGCGGACACGTCCGGTACGTATTACCAGCTCACGCTTCTGGATGCCGATTCCGGCGAGGTGCGCGACACCATGGTGCTCCCCCGGGCAATGCGCCCCTTGGAGGCCGGCTACGGCGACACCGGGTTCACGTTTTCGTTCGACGCGTGGTACCAGTACGGCGACGGCATCTCACACATTGGCACGTACACCCCGCTTGAGGGAGTTTCGGACGGAAATTACAGCGGCGCGCCCTGGTTCTGCTACAGCCGCACGCCGTCCGCTGCGCCCGCCTGGTGCGGCGGCGCGTTCATGGTGAAAAGCACGCGCACCGTGAACGGCATCGACCTGGCCACCAAGCAGTACTTCCTTATTGAACCCGAAAACGGTGCCGACGACTACGGCGAATACCTGGCCTCCACCGGCTCAAACAACGTCGTAGTAACCTACGCCAACATAGACGACAAACCCCTCAACGGCGAACCCAAAAAATACTGCCTCGTAAGAGTTTGGCGGCCGCTCGCTTAAGGACCTGCCCGCTTCGGTGCGTTGGGGTCGGGAGGTACGGCGCTCGGGCAGTCCTGAGCTCGCACGGATAGCCCACTGGGCTATCCGGCTCGTGCGGAACTCGCGGCGCACCCCCATCCCCTTCGCCAATCGAGCTGCCTTTCGTTGCTCACTATGATAAATTGATCTGTTAGGTAATCTTACTTTTGGCTTGCAACCTTACGAAAATCAAGCGCGAATCAAGTGGAAATCTAACAGAAATCAAGCGCAAAAATGGGTATTGAACTGGGAAAATAGTGTCTTTTAAAAGTGGGTTTGAATTGTTAAAATAAATGGGTCAGCGATGCTCGATTGAACCTGGGGCGACGCTTCCGAAAGGAGGTGGTCGTCATGGACATCCTATTCGTACTTGCAGCTTGCTGCACTATAGGTTCGTTCGCCTTGGACGTTATCGTTCTCGTGTTAGGGAGAGTGCCCATTAAGCAAAAGAAGGATCGGTAGCGGCAACTACCGATCCCGAACTTAATGCGTCGCCCGTACAGCGTTTTCAGAACCACGGGCATCGCTGACATTGATATTATAGCACGCGTTCCTTAGAATTCTAGGGCTTTCAGGCGGTCGAACACGACATCTTTACGGGTGAGGAAATCCCAAGGGTCGAAAATTTCGTCGAGCACTTCTTTGCTAAGATTCGCCTCGGGATCGGCCTCAAGGTTTTCGCGGTACGTGGGGCCGTCCACGGCGTTCTGGATGTCTTCCCACACCTTCATGGCGTTGCGCTGCACGATAACGTAGGCGTCCTCGCGGCTGATGCCCGTATCCACCAGCGCTAGCAGCACCTTCGAACTGAAAATCAGGCCACGCGTGCGCCATAGGTTGTGCTCCATCTTGGCCGGGTAGGTTTGCAAACCGTCGAGCATCCACTGCATCTTGCCGAACATGTAGTCCAGCGCGATGAAGCTGTCGGCCAGCGCCACGCGCTCGGCACCGGAGTGGCTGATGTCGCGTTCATACCACAGCGCCACGTCGTCGAACGCCACCTGCGCGTTGCTCTTCACCACGCGAGCCAGGCCACACACGCGTTCGGCTGTGATGGGGTTGCGCTTGTGCGGCATGGCGCTACTCCCCTTCTGGCCCTTCGCGAACGGCTCTTCAGCCTCGATGACGTCGGACTGCTGCAGCAGGCGCACCTGCATGGCGATGCTCTCCAGCGTGGAGGCTGTCACCGCGAGGCCAGCCATGACCTGGGCATGACGGTCGCGCGCAAGCACCTGCGTGGACAGCGGATCGGGCGTGAGGCCCATTTTCTCGCACACGTACTGCTCCACAAACGGGTCGATGCTGGAATACGTTCCCACCGCACCCGAAATAGCGCCGGTGGCGGCCACCTTGCGCGCTTCTTCCATGCGCGTTTGCGCGCGCTTGAGCGCCCAGGCCCAGCTGCCGAACTTCATGCCGAACGTCATAGGCTCAGCGTGAATTCCGTGCGTACGGCCCACGCACAACGTTTCTTGGAACTCAAATGCGCGGCGCTTGCAGGTTTCGCCCAGCTGCTTGATGTCTTCCAGAATGATGTCGATAGCTTGCGTGATCTGGTAGGACAGCGCCGTGTCGCCCAAGTCGGACGACGTCATGCCGTAGTGCACCCAGCGACTCGGCGGCTCGGTGCCCTCCGGAATATCGGCGTCAATGTACTCGGCCATGTTCGTGGTGAAGGCGATGACGTCGTGGTTCGTCACCTTCTCAATCTCATCGATGCGCTCCACGGTGAAGTTGGCGTGCTCGCGAATCCACGCAGCTTCTTCCTTCGTGATGCCGGATTTGCCCAGCTCAGCCTGCGCCTCGCACGCCAGAACCTCAATTTCCTTCCAAATTTCGAACTTGTTTTGCAGCTCCCAGATGGCCCCCATCGCGGGGCGCGTGTAGCGGTTGATCACGCCGATCCCTTTCCTCTGCCAAAGTTGATGGGATAACTATATCGCAGAAGAAACGCCCCGCGTGCCATTCCACGGAAAGCGCCGAAGCGGAGAGTGCGGCGGGACGCGCTTATGAGAAGTGAGCGTAGTAAGTCAGCGAGTCTGTCTGTGGGCCGCAGGCCCTCGGAGCCTACAAGCCTTTGAACAGCGCGCGCACTTGATCTAGCACGTCTGTATCAGCAATTACGATGGCTTTGTCGCCGGCGTACAGCACCGTGTCCTCGTTCACCACTTCGACGTCGTCCTTTGTTGAGACGGCTACCAGCAGGCTGTCGTCGGGCATGGGAACGCTTGAGGCCAGTATGCCGGCCTCGTTCGAGTGGTAGCGCATGCGCGGGACGGTGACCTCGGCCAGCGTCACGTTGCCGTGCGTCAGCGACGAGGCCACGCTCACGCTGCCCAGCAGCGTCTCTTCCTCAATGAGGTTCGCAATCAGCGTGGTGGACGACACGCTTTCGATGCCCACCTCGCGGAAAATGCGCAGGTTCTTGGGGTTGTTCACGCGCGCGATGCAGCGCGGCACGTTGAACACGCGCTGGGCAATTTCGCATGACACCAGGTTATCGTCGTCCTGACCGGTAGTGGCCACGAACACGTCGGCTTTGCGAATGCCAGCATCTTCCTGATACTTCGAGTCGCACCCGTCACCGTGAATGACCAGGTAGCGGCCCTCCAGCACAATGGACAGGTGGTCGGCCGTCTGTAGGTTCTCCTCAATCACAGCCACGTCGTTGCCGCTTTGCAGCAACACGTTAGCCAAATATTCCCCAATCTTCCCGCCACCAGCGATGATGATATACATAGCTACTCCCTAGTCCTGAATATACTTTGAGAACGATTCAATCAACTCGTGGCGGACGCAGGCGAGGACTGAGTCACCGTGGTAGAGGATGGAATCGCGCGTGGGAATGGACGAGGCGGAACCGTCGCCGCGTTCGAACGCGATAATACGCACGTCGTGGTCGCGCTCCATCTCGGACACACGAATGGTGCGCTGATCCGTCTCGCGCCAACGCAAGTCCAAGGAAAAGCGTAGAATTTCGAATTCGCCAAACGTGTCGATATGAGCGCCGTGGCCCGACACAATTTTGCTGAACACGTCCTCGGCCACCAGCGACGTGCCGCACACATGGTCGATACCCAGCTGCATGTAGGCGCGCTCGTGGTCGGGGTTGTACAGGCGCGCGATAACATGCGGCACACCGAACAGGCGGCTTCCCACCTCGGCCACCATGAGGTTCGTGTTGTCGAATTGCGTAACGGCCGCCATGACGTCGCAGTCCTCCACGCCGGCCTTGATGAGCGTTTCCTCGTCGAAACCGAGGCCCTGAACCGTGGAGCCGTTGAAGTTGCGCCCGAGATTCGCGAACGCATCGGCGTTACGGTCGATAACGCACACATTGCTGCCGTTGTCTGACAGCATGTTCGCCAGCTGCGAGCCTACACGCCCACAACCGACGACAATAACGTTGCTCATGCCTGTCCTTTCTTGGAGCGCCGCTGCGGCGCTATCCGTGCTGAGGCATAGCATACTGCAATCGCCGCACATCAGGCGCATATCGGCACCGTTTGGCAAAAAAGCTGCATGGGTGGGAGGGCTTGGGCGGCCGCGCCGGCCGTAAACCGAGCAGCCCCTAAAACAGTTCCGCCGGCTCTCGGCCGGCGGAAACATTAGATCGATTTCATTTGTGCGAGTGTGCTCGCAAACCAATGAGCGGCGTTGGGCGGACAGTACGTAACTGCCGCATTGTAGGTGATTGAGTAGCCATACACGCTGGCCAAGCCTGCCACGTGCGCATTGATGGCCTCTTCCCAACTGCCCCAACTCGACTGGCCCCAGCCCCACGCATTGCAGGGAAGGAAGCAGTGGGCACCCTTGGTGCTTTCGGTGTTGGAAATAGCGGGTGACCAGCGGGGATCAACACCGTTGTCCCAGGCGGCCGTGGCAAAGGTGACGCCCTGCCCCGCCAGCGGCGAGCCAGCCAAATACGCATCAATGCGGGCCGTCCACTCAGCGATGAACGCGTCTCGGCCCACCGACCAGTCAACATCGGCCAAACCGTCAAGCGCCGACGTGGTAGCTTCCTGAGAAACAACCGCTTGCTGCTGCGCTTTGGCGCTTTCGACAGCGGCCACGCGGGCCTCTTCCTCAGCGCGAGCAGCTTCTTCGGCTGCTTTGCGGTCGGCTTCTTCCTTGGCCTCAATGGCCTGGATGCCCTTGGAAATGTCGCGCTTCGCCGTAGTGGTAAGCGCGGTGTTTGCGTGCGAATCCTGCGAGTCGGAAGACGTATAGTTCGCAAGCGTCAGAGAACTTTCGGAAGCAGGGGCGCTCAACGCGTCAATGCCGAACGCATTGACCTCTTGGGCGCTGCCGCCTGCAGAAGCGAAGCCAAAGCCGATGCCGCCAGCTACCACCAAAGAGGCGCAACCAACCGCCGCGACTTTCGCGACGATGCTCGACTTCCGCTGCTTGTATCGTTTGCTAGCCAAATCCTCGATTACCTTTCTTTGAACAGCGTGCGACTATACCGCCAAGGCGGTGACAGCGTGGTAGGTTGTAAGGGAGTGGTTGCTGCCGAGGGGCGCTATGCTGTTTTGTCGAAGTGTATTTTAGCCCATGGGGGGTGTTCGGGGCAAAAAAGTGTGGAGACGGCCTCCACGTTTTGTTCGCTTGACAAATGCAAAAACCGCAGAGGTGCAGGTGGCTCTCCATGGTTGGCGCACGCGAGTTTTTCGAACGCCTTCACCGTTTGTGAAGTCTCGCGGTGAGCGGTAGCGTCTATAGCGCCGCCGCAATGGTTATAGCAAAGGGAAGTACGAACTCCCGACCGTACGGAAGCACCAACACCAAGGAATCCACGGCTCCGGGAACCGAGTACCACGCCAGACCGACGATGCAGAACATGACGAAGCACGCACCGGATGCCAGTTTCCATACGGGCGAATGTGTGACGGCACCAATTAGGGAAAAACCAGCCATGACCAGCAGCAATGGCCACAAATGCACCACCATGGTGATGAGGGTGGCCCATGCGGTCACGCCAAGGCTCATGGGGAGAAGCGTGCCGCCCAGGCAAAACAACGTGAGACCAGCAACGAAACGGTCGGTGCGATGGCCCGGCGCGCCGGGAACCACCATCTGCACGATGCCGACCACCGCAAGCACAAGCGGCCAGAATTGCCACCAGGATACGCCGTCGATGTTTTTACCCAGCAGCATGCCTACGCCGACGAACAGGAGGAATGAACCTACCCAGATGCCTGCGGTGACGGCACCGTCGCGGCGTTCGGCGGCAGAAGGTGCGACCGGGGCGACGGGTACGGGTGCGGGCGCGACCGGGGCAACCGGCGGTACGGGCGGCACCGACACCGCAGGTGGCACGGACGCGGGCGCGGCGGACGCGGGCGCAACCGGCGGCACCGGCGAAACCCCCGCCCCCGTCCCCGGTTGCTGCGCATACGGCGATTGCGGCGCAACCCCGGCTACCGGTGGCGTTTGCCAATTCGGCACCTGCCACCCGGGTGGTTGCCACCCGGGCGGCGGAGTTTGCCAACTCCCCGGCCTTCCCTGCGCCCACGCGGCCGCAGCGGCGGCGGGCGGCTCGGGAGGAACATGCCCAGCTCCCACGTACGGCTGTGAAACGCGCGCCTGCTGCACGGATGCCGCCTCAGCAGCAGCGTGAGCAGCCTCTTCCGTACGCAGACGCGTCGGCTGATACTTCACTTCCCCATACGTGTCGGAATGGACGGACTGGGGGGCCACCTCAACCGGGCCCACCTCTTTGGGTGCCAGCGGCAAGATCATCCACAGCACCACATACACCAACGCAGCCGCACCCGCCGTGCCAATCGTCAGCACCACCGCAAGGATGCGCACTATCACCGGGTCTACGTCGAAGTGCTCGGCCAAGCCAGCACACACGCCGCCCAGCAGGGCGTCACGCGAGCGCTGTAACCGAGTATCTTCCGTCACGCTTCCTCCTGGTCGTAGCCTCTCTCAGCACCTTCGGCAGCCTCGGCACCTTCGCCGTTCGGCCCCACTTCGCGCGTTACGCGCACATTCGAAATGCGCCGTCTGCGCATCCCCTGTATCTTGAAGCGGTAACCCCCAATGGAAAACTCGTCGCCCACCTGGGGAACCACATCCAGCATGCTCATGAGCCAACCGGCGATAGTTTCGTAGTCGTCCGATTCCGTCACCGGCCAGCCCAGCTTCAGCGCGTCTTCCACGGGGAAGCGCCCGTCCGCCAGCCATTCGCCGTCCTTCAGGGGGGTGACGTATTTGTCCTCGATGTCCGACTCGTCGATAATCTCGCCGACAATTTCCTCCACAATGTCCTCGACCGTAATTAAACCATCGGTGCCGCCGTACTCGTCAACCACGATGGCCATCTGTTGCCTATTCGTTTGCATTTCGGAAAGAAGCGGGAAGATGTCCTTCGTTTCCGGCACGAACAGGGCCTCGTAGGCGAAGTCCGCCACCGGCTCGTCTTCCTTGCCGTCCATGAGCGGCGCCAGCAGGTCTTTGTAGTGCACGATGCCCACAATGTGGTCGATGTCCTCATGGTACACCGGCAGGCGCGAATAGCCGGTGCCGCGCATGCGGTCGATGGCCTGGCGCACCGTTTCCACGTCTTCCACCAGCATCATGTCCACGCGCGGCTGCATGATTTCGTGCACGGTCATGTCGCCCAGGTCAAGGATGTCGTGGATCATGCGCTTTTCGTCGTCTAACAGCTCGTCGTTGTCGGTGACCATGTACTTGATTTCTTCTTCCGACACGTTCTGGCGCTCGTCGGCATCTTTGATACCCAGAATGCGCGACAGCACATTTGCCGAGGCCGATGTCAGCGCCACCAGGGGCGATACCACTTTTTGGAACACGCTCAAGGGGCCTGCCACCGACTTGCTCACGCGCTCGGCGTCGGCCAGCGCAATGCGCTTGGGCACCAGCTCGCCCACCACAATGCTGAGGTAGGACACCACCAGCGTGATGAGAACAGGCGCCAAACCAGGCGCAATGAGGGCGAGCCACTCCACGCCAAAGCTAGACAGCCACTTCGCCAGCGGGTCGGACAAATTCGTGGCCGCGGCGGCCGAGGCGAAGAAGCCCACCAGTGTGATGGCTACCTGGATGGTGGCCAAAAACTGGCCCGAGTCGCTTGCCAGGCCCAGCGCGCGCTGGGCCTTCTTGTCACCTTCGTCGGCTTCTTTTTGCAACAGCACGTGCTTCGCGTTAACAAGAGCCATTTCCGACATAGAGAAATAGCCATTCACCAGCACTAACAGGAAGGTAACGACTATGCTAATCCAAATGTCCATGATGCTTGGGTTTCACTCCTTCATAAGGCGGTGGGACGCGGCCGCGCTTCTGCGGGGCCGCCGGGCGCCAAAGCGCCTTCGCCAAAGGGGTGCGGACGGTTCGCGCCGCTCCCGCTCCGGCAAACCGTGGGGCTGTCATGCCCGCGCGCTCGTGCACGCACCGCTTACATAATATAGTAGGCGATGGCGATGAACTGGCAAATGCTGCCCGCCAACACCCACACGTGAAAAATCGAGTGCATATAGGGAATCTTTTTCAGCACGTAGAACACGCAACCGATGGTGTAACACACGCCGCCGGCCACCAACAGCCACAGGCCCGTTGTGGGAAGCGCGGCCACCAGCTGGGGCAAAAACCACACGACGCTCCAGCCCAGCAGCAGGTACAGCACGGCGGAAATCCAGCGCGGGCGGAACACCCAGAACGCTTCGAACGCCACGCCCAGAAGCGCCACGCCCCACACGAACGCGCAGAGCCACATTCCGCCTGAATCGGCCAGGGAGATGAGGCAAAACGGCGTGTACGAGCCGGCAATGAACAGGTAGATGCAGCTGTGGTCGAGCACCTTGAACACGCGTTTCGCGCGCTCGTTGGTGACGGCGTGGTAGAGCGTGGACATGGTGTATTCCAACAGCATGGTGGCGGTGTACACCAGCGACGCGAACAGGTAGATGCCGCCGCCGTCTGCGGATGCGCGCGACAGTAGGATGGCAATGGCCACGCACGCGAGCACAATGCCCAAGCCATGCGTCAGCGAGTTCGCTACTTCTTCGCCACGCGAGTATTCGCGCACTGCGCGCTTGGTGTTCGCGGCGCTTGCCGAAGCAAGCACGGCCGCAGGGGAATGGGATGAAGGCGTGGTACTTCGGCCTTCCTGACCGTCGGATGTTTCATGTTTGTTCATGGTGCCTCACTCTATCACATTTGTACGGGGCTTGAGCCAGTCAAGCCATGCCGCAGCATCTTCCGCGCGAGCGTCAATCAGACGAACGGTGGTGCCGCCCACGCCCGCTGCCGTGCGCGCGCTCACCGTGGCGGTACCGGCGCGACGCTGAAACGGGTTTGTTTTGGTGGAGCCGTACTGAATTTTCTTGCGCGGGAAACTGATGGTTTCGCGCGAGAAGCCGCCGTTACTTATCTGCATGAAGCGCTCGTTGTAGGCGAAGCCGGTGCCGCGGAACCAGAGCACGGCGCCTATCAGGTCAAGCACCAGCAGCGCGACGCACAGCGCGTAGGCTATATACGCACCCATGTTCAGCAGGGCAAGTGCCTCGGCATCGGGGCCGGTGGCGGGAATGAACAGGTTGCAGCACACCTGCGCGATGGCCACCATCACGGCCAGCCAGAAGCCCGTGCCTTGGATGATGCCGCGACGGATGAGGGCACGGCGCAGGGCCACGGGGGCCACCGGAGTGCTTTCCACGGGCACGTCCGCGAACTCGGGGATGATGCCCGCAAGAATTTCCGGCACGCGATTCAGCTTGACGAAGGGGTGCACTACCAGACCTTGGGTCAGGCTCTTTTGTTGCTCGTCCGAACTGTTAGCCATGGCGTCAATCTTGCCGAGCGACAGTTCGCAGTAGCCCAGCAGGCGGCGGATGAAGCTTTGCTTCACCATAACGGACTGCACACGGTCGATGGACACGCTTTGATGTTGGTGCTGCAGCAGGCCGTGCTCCACCTCGATGCGGTTGTCGCGGCGACACGCGCGGAAGCCGCCGAACGAGATAAGCGTGCCGATGATGGAAAGGAGCCAGGCCGCCGCCACGAACAGCAGCACCGCTGCGACGCCTGCGGCGATAAGGCTGCCGCCGAACAGCTGCGCGCTCCAGGCGAGTACGCTGTTCACCAGGGGGTTACCCTCTCCCATGAACAGGGGCACTATCTCGCCGGCGAACTGCGCGACGCCACCCAGCACGCCGATGATTATAAGCACCAGGGCCGTGTTGTTTGACAGGCCGGTGAACACGAGCTCCTTGTTGCTGAGGCCGTACTCGTAGGTGACCTGTCCGGTGTCGATGGCTGCGCCACCGAACACACCGCGCACGTCTTGCCAGATTTCGGCGGGGGCGTCCAGGACGTTGTGGGGGAGGTTGGCGGTGGCGGGTGCGGGGGCGCCGGGTATGGTGGGGGCGCCGGGGGCGATCGGTTGGCCAGGGGCTCCTGGTTGGCCGGGGGCGCTGGGGGCAACCTGCGGCATCATGACGCCACTGGCGGCGGCAACCGCCTGGGCGGCTTGCACCGGGTCCATACCATTCTGCACCGCCGTGACGAATTGCTTGCGGGCGAACAGTTCCGTGCGCAGCTGTTCCGCCTTCGACTTCTGCACGTAGGGCACCGAAACGGCCTTGTTCGTAGAGCCGCCTGCCGTGTCAATGCTCACGGTACACACGCCAAAGATGCGCTGGAGCAGCGACGCGCGTTGGTCGACCGACTGAATGCGCTGGTAGGGCACGTGCACGCGCTTTTTGTTGAAGATGCCAGAGTAGAGGTTGAATTCCTCGGGCCCCAGCTCGTAGTAAAGGTTGCGGTACGACCACCATTGGAACAGAAACACAATACCAATGATGAGCAGCAGCCCACCGAACGACAGTCCTATCACCAAGAGAACGATGGGCAGGTCGCTCCCGAGGGTTTCGCCTTCCGCAAGTGCCCCGGCAATAGCTGAGAACATCGAGATGACCATGACAACAAAGATGCTGACGCCCACCTGAATGCTTCCCAGCCAAATGTAGCTGTGGTGAACATGCTGGCGCTCAGGTTCCTGCGGGACGGCCGGTGGCTGGTAGGACGGTTGTGCAGGCATGGGCGCGGGCACAGGCTGTCCGCCTGGTTGCGGCGAATAGGGTGCGCTTTGGTAGTACGCGGGCTGCGTTTGTGGCTGGCCTTGCGCGTCCGGGTACGGCGGCTGCTGCGGGTACGGCGGTCGCTGCGGCTCGCCCGGCTGAGAAGGCGATTGCGGATAGTCGGTCATCACACGTCCTCCTGAGCGAGACGTGCCAGTTCGGCCGCCTTATCGCGCAGCTGATCGGCCGTTTCCACATCCAAACCGGGAATCTCGTGTTCGCCGGCCGCCGTGGCCACCGTCACGCTGGACAGGCCAAACGCGCGCAGGATGGGGCCTTGGCGCGTGTCGGTGTTCTGCACGCGAATGAACGGGATGATGAAGCGTTTGCGCCATATGATGCCGCGCGCGATGTCCAGGTAGTCGTTCGACAGCTCGTAGCGCCAGCGCACGAAACGAATGGGCGGCAGCACGATGAGCCAGATGATGAGGCACGCAAGGTAGACGACGGCAATGGCAATCAGCGTGATGGTTATCCAACCGGCCGGCTCCACGGCTGCCGCAATGGCAAAAGGCACAAAGCAGCAGATGAACACCACGGTCAGCCAGATGGCATCGTTGATGCGCCACACGTTCTTAATTTTTGGATTGAGTTGGTTCGCAGGCAGGTCTCTCATGAATGTCCCTCGTTCAGCGGTTTGCTGGGTTATGAAACCATCATAGCAGAGCACAGGGTTACCTTCGCGTGCACCCCACACCTGTAACAAGGATTTTGCTTTCCCCCACAAGGGCTTTCGTGGGCGGAGGTATGCGACGCGTCGCCAGGAGTGGCTTACGTGGGCGAAGCTGTGACACGTCGCCGGGCGGGACTTTTCGTGGGCAAAAGCGTGTGGCTACTTTACCGTTAGCGTGTGAAAGTTATCGCTGACGCGGTTCGGTTGAACGATTATTTGCCCTCCCCCTGTTGTTGTACACACGCCGAAGAGCAGGTATGATGCAGATTGGCAAGAAGGAGATGAACTTCACAATGCATGCCTCAACCAACCGACACCCCGCCCCGCTCCGCCACGAAGCGGGCTTCACCTTGGCCGAACTACTGGTAGTAGTAGCCATAGTCGGCGTCCTGGTGGCTATTGCCATCCCCACGTTCATCACCCAGCTTGAGAAGGCCGAGGCCGCCACCTGCGAATCCAACCGCCGCTCGCTCAAGAGCATGGTAACCATAGAAGCAATGTTCAACAAAGATGCCGATCAGGCTGGATATTTGGAAGGCCTGCTCATCGACTGCATGAAGCAACTAGGCGACCAAACCAACGGCAACTCCCTCTGTCCCAAAAAAGGATCATACTCAATTCAGGGCAATCTAGAAACCGGCGGCATAGCCGTAAAATGCAGCATCCACGGCTTGGGCATGGACGAAGAATTGTATTTGGGCATTTTAGATTTTGATGGCAGTTGGTATCACCAGAAAGATGAAAACGGAAATGACCTTGTCGATGAATACGGAAATGTCTTAAAGGGAGATTCTGGAATTAGAATTGCATACGCTATAAAGAATGGCTTAAAAGAGTGGCCTTCTGTTGAGGGCATCGGAAAAAATAATAAGACAGGTACCTTATATATTGAATTCAAAAGCCTCGAAGCAAATTCCTCTTCGGCTTTCCTTTACGCTGGAACAAATCCGGATCCCAGGAAAAACGACTGGACGGCTTACTACATATGCGACAACAACGGACTTCTTGGCGAAAGCAGCAAAGGTCAGTGGTACCAAGTCCCCAATGGTGTAGGAATAGGCCAAAGCACATCCGATGCAAGAGCAAAAATGCTCGAAATCTTGCAGCAAAACCAAAACAATAAAGTGAATCTTGTTAACGGGAAATTTGAGGCGGCGTCTTAATAGCTGCATTCATTTTTTCATTAACTTTTTCATCGCGAATAAAAATAATTTTTTAATCGACTGATTTTTCGCAAATTGTTTCACGTGAAACATTGCTGGCTCTTTTGGTCATCCATTCGTTGTTCCTTTTCTCTATCTTTTTTCATTCTTTTGTTGCTCTTTTGGCCATTTATTTTTTGTTCACTTTTTCATTCGTTTTTTGATGTTCGATTTTTTATTGCGCGT
>DSLMC04103__coassemble_410_pt1 | contig 38797 bp, 27 predicted proteins | sample DSLMC04103__metabat2_high_PE_001 | metagenome-assembled genome bin DSLMC04103
AGGCGCACGGGGTTCTCGCGGCTGGTCACCATGTCGCCGATGTCCGCGTCGTCCACGCCCACCACGGCCACAATGTCGCCCGCGTGAACTTCCGTCTGCTTCTTTTTCCCCAGCTCTTCGAACGTAAACACCTCTTTGATGACGGTGTTGTAGCGCGTGTTGTCGTTTTTGATGACGAGCGCCTGCTCGCCTTTGTGGATGGTGCCGGAGAACAGGCGGCCGACACCGATACGACCGACGAAGCTGGAGTGGTCGACCGTGCAAATTTGCAGCGCCACCGGGCCGTTTGGCTCGCAGTCGGGCGCGGGGATTTCCTTGATGATGGTGTCGAGCAAAGGCAGCATGTTCATGTTGTCGTCGTCGGGGGCGTAGCGCGCGTAGCCGTTCACGGCGCTGGCATAGATGATGGGGAAGTCGAGCTGCTCGTCGGAGGCTTCCAGTTCCACCATCAGGTCGAACACTTCGTCCACCACTTCTTCGGGGCGCGCGCCCGGGCGGTCGATTTTGTTGATGACGGTGACAATGCGCAGGCCGAGCGACAGCGCGTGCTTCAGCACGAAGCGCGTCTGGGGCATGGGGCCTTCGAAGGCGTCGACAATGAGCAGGGCGCCGTCGGCCATGTTGAGCACGCGCTCCACTTCGCCGCCGAAGTCGGCGTGGCCGGGCGTGTCGATGACGTTGATTTTCACGCCGTTGTAAGTGACGGAAATGTTCTTCGACAGAATGGTGATGCCGCGCTCGCGCTCCTGGTCGTTGGAGTCCAGCACGCGCTCGTCCACCTGCTGGTTTTCGCGGAAGACGCCGCTGGTGTACAGCAGGCGATCCACGAGGGTGGTTTTGCCGTGATCGACGTGCGCGATGATGGCGATGTTGCGGAGGTTCTCTTGCTTCATACTGCTTCTTTCTGTATCGGTGATGCGCGGCGGGGCCGCGGCGGTTCCTTTAGTCGAGGTCGGGGTCGAGATCGGGGTCGAGGTCGCCCAGTTCCTCAGTCAGGCGGCGTTGTTCTTCCTTGAGGTCGGCGAGGTGTTCGTCAAGCGTGGCGATGGTGCGCTGCGCGGAGATAGTTTGCACCACGCCCCACACGGCAACCGCGCTTGCGATGGCCGCCACAATGCCAAGCAGGCCAAACGGGCGGCGTCCGGCGAACAGGGCCACGATGCCGCCGAGGCCCACCATGGCGAGGCCGTTGCGGCGCTCGTCGTACGCGACGTCGCGCTGTTTCACCAGCTGCGTGCGAGCAGCGGCAATGCCGGCGAGGCGTGCTTCCAGGTTGTTGGCGGGCGTGTACGCGCGAGACGAACTGCCTGATGAGCTGCTGCGCGCAGATGCGCGAGCGCCGCGACCCTTCGTCAGATACTCGTAGGCTTCCTGGAGGTTTTTGAATTGCTCGGTTGCGCGATCTTGGAGTTTTTTGTTCGAAGCGAATCGGTCGGGGTGCAGAATCTGCGCCGTTTCCTTGTACGCAGCCTTGATGTCCTCGGGCGACGCGTCGTCGTCGAGGCCTAAGATGCGCAGTGCTTCCGTCCGGTTCATAACTCCCCATGTGTCGCGTGCGCGCCAAGCGCGCAATTATTTCGCCGAAGGAGTATGGTACCACGACCCCCACTTATGGATGACCCGCTGCGCAACGGCGACACAGAAAGCACGCGGGAACCCCCACTAAGGTGCTTCCCTATCCCCGCATTCATTTTTTCGCTAACTTATTATCGCCCACTCATTTTTACGCTTTTGTTCTCCCATTCAAAATGTTTCACGTGAAACATGTAATCCGTCCGTCTTTTTGAGCGCGGAATGATTAAAAATAACGGCGACTGCGAATTTTTTAGCACCACTTAACGGGCGATTATTTTTTAACTAAGTAAAACGGAGAAGTGTTTCACGTGAAACATTGGTACATACGTGGTGCATACGTAAAGCTGAACAGGAGTTACACTAAAAGCTCTGCCGCAATAGTGAAACCATGCGCGATTTTTTCATGACGCAGTACGAAGATGTTTCACATGAAACATTCTAGATTCGTGAAAGGGATGTGTGGTCGCTGGCTGCAAGACGTGCTGCAGAATGGATGGCGAGGGGAGCGAGCAGGGCGGCACTCGCTGCGAGGATGATGAGATCGACGGGGTCGCCGGTTGCGTACGTTAAAGGCACTTGTCCCGTCAGCAGAAAGAGCGGCGCTTCGGAAAGTGCATTGAATGCAGCATGCAGAGCGGCAACGGACCAGATGCTTCCCCATTGTACGAACAATCCGGCCATGATGAGGCCGAAGAGCGTTGCTTGAATAGTTTTCGCGAATAATTGCGGCAAAACCAGTTCACTTCCAGAAAAAGGTGCGCCCCCAGAAATATGAAGCACCCCGAAGACCACTGACGAAGCTAGCGCGGCACCAAGAAGAGATTGGTTGGTGCCATTTAGACGCAATGCGCTCGCGAGCCCCTTGAACATCACTCCACGGAAAAGAGCCTCTTCGAATATTCCCGTGGCAACACACAACAAAAGGAAACCGCCGAGCGATGCCAGATGCGAGCACGCATTCGCAAAGACGCTCGAAAAAAGAGAGGCGACAGATGGAGTGGATGGGGAAGATGCGGCAGCCGCACCAGCATTCAAAAGATTACTCGCCGAAGTCAACGCCCACCCTTCATAGGCTGCTTCCGTAAAAAGAGCTGCCATCCCACAACCGCTCGCAATAAGAATGACCCAAATAACCGTCACACCAGTGCGGCCGCGGCAAACCCTCTCGCCATTATCTTTTCCGTAGCTCGGTTTTTCGTTGCGCGATTTCTCATCGCTCGTTTTTTTATCACTTGTATTTTCAATATTCGTTTTTTCGTTGCGCGGATTTTGATTGCTCAATTTTTCATTACTTACTTTTTGGTTGTGCGAGCTTTGGTTGGTCAGATAATTGTTAATTCTAAAGATAATTATTTTAGGATCACCTAGCGCCACAAGTGCAACAACGCAGGTGGCTGCAGCAGTGGTTTGTATGATCATAGCAATCAGCGTTTCGCCGGGAACCACGTTGTAGCACGTGATAGCCAATACGCTCGTCACGAGGACATAAGCAAGGGGATGACGTGCGCGCATGTTTGAGAGGTTCATGTATGCAGTATAATCGATGCCTTGCTGGTAGACAGTCTCCGGTCGGAAGGCGGTCGTGCTGGCCAGCTACTCCAACAGCCACAACGATACACACAAGGAGGAAATGCCATGGGAGGCGAAGAGCACCACACTTCATCCGCTCACGTCACCCCGCAGCAACGCGGTATTTCCTCATTTGTCCTCAAGATAGCCGCCATTTTTGGCATGACTATGAACCACGCGGCCTATATCTTCGGAGACACGCTGCCGTTTTGGGCACGCTGCGTGCTGTTCGCAGGTGGGGGCCTCACCTTCCCTATCATGGCGTTTTTGCTAGTGGAGGGGTATCGTCACACATCGAATATCGCGCGTTACGCCAGCCGACTCGGCATCTTCGCCCTTGTGTCGCAAATTCCATACGGGTTGTTCCTCGCGGCGAACCTCAATGTGCTGTTTACGCTGCTTATGGGGCTCGGCGTGCTGTGGCTTGACGACAATGCCCGCAACCGCGCCCTCTTCTGGACCGGACTCGCGGCGGGAGCCGTCCTCAGCCTGGCATGCGACTGGGGCTTTCTCGGCATCATTATGATTTACCTGTTCAAGAACTTGCGCGGCGAACGCACCGCTATCGTCGCCCCCGTTGGCCTCGCCATTTTCGCCACGGGGATGCCACAATTAGCGGAACTTGCCGCGGGAGCGCCAACCGGCGACTGGTCGGCACTCCCCTTCGCTTTGTATCCCCTCATCGGCTGCTCACTCACCATCCCGCTACTGTCAAGCTACAACGGCCAACGCGGCCGGCCGATGAAATGGTTCTTCTACGCCTACTACCCCGCGCACATCGCGGTGCTGGGTAGTTTATACGTCAGCATCTTTGGGACGCTTCCTCACATTATATAACTATTTTACTCATATATTATGCGGGATCAGTACAGTAATGGAGGCCAGAAAGAAAAAACGGGTCACTATAAGTGACCCGACGTTGATTGGTGGAGCATAGGGGGATCGAACCCCTGACCTCAGGCTTGCAAAGCCCGCGCTCTCCCAGCTGAGCTAATGCCCCGTTCTTCGGCATCTTCCGGAACGTTCGCCCGCGAAAGAGCCGTTGCACTCTAAACAGTAATAAACGCTCCACCGGCTAACTCGGCTCACGGTGGAGCGTTTATCGCAAAAAAATGGTGGGCCCGAATGGATTTGAACCAGCGACCTCACGCTTATCAGGCGTGCGCTCTAACCAACTGAGCTACGGGCCCGCAAAAAAGTGCCTGAACAATGTACCGCAGAATCAACCGTTAGGTCAAGCACTTATTCAGCTTTTTTTCGAAAGAGAGTCTAAATTATTGCGAATGCGTGGCGAACGGGTTCGTCGCGCGGCGCTGCGTACGCGGAAGCGGGGGAGCGGTATAATCGGAGAAAGCCGTCCGCAGCTGGCGTTTGGTTATCGGCAAGGAGCTTCAATGGTACCGGTCAAGGTAAAAACTCTTATTGTTGTGAGCGCGCCCGCGCCGTCTATTCTGGTATTGCAGCCGGTGGAAGAGCCCATTCAGCCGGGGAAGTATCGCATCGTGCCCATTTGGGTGGGCGCGAATGAGGCGGCGCAGTTGGGAGTTGCCCTGGAAAAGGCCCGCTTCGCGCGGCCGATGACGCACGATTTATTCCTGGATGCACTAACGAACCTCGACGCGCGGGTCGATCATGTGGTTATCAGCGGAGTGAAGGGTGCAATGTTTTTCGCGCGGCTCACACTGAAGCAGCACGAGAGGTTGGTTGACCTGGACGCGCGCCCCTCCGACGCCATTGCGCTAGCCATTCGCCAGCAGGCGCCGCTTTATATTGACGAAGAGGTGCTGGAGCGCGCGTCGTTTCCGTATGTGTTCAAGAATGAGTCGGACGCTACCGAGGAGATTGAGGAGTTTCGCTCGTTTTTGGCGGAACTCGCGCCGGAGGATTTTGAGGAATAGCGAGAGATGTATCGGGTGTGGCGTATGAGCCACACCCGATACACAGCGTGGTGGCGCTTAAAAGAGCGAGAGGTCAGGGGCGTCGGCGGCCGTAGCTGAGCGTTGGGCGTCGAGCGACGTTACACCAATGAACGACGGAGCGTTCACGCCCACAATTTCGTCTTGCTTCACACCAGGGGCAGCAAAAGAACTATTTTTCACATGCGGCGCAGCCGCGCTAAGATCCTTATTCGCCTGCCCAAGTCCTTGCGCCTCGGCGCGCTTTCGCCAGCCACCGCGCGCGAAAGCCACAATAAGAAACGCTGCGCGCAGCCATTCGTCAATACACATGGCCACCCACATTCCCACGAGCCCCCAGCCCCAGCCGACACCGAGCAGCCAACCGCCGCCCACCGCGAACACCCAGGAAAACGCAATATTCACCGTAACGGGCGTGCGTGCGTCACCCAGCGCGATGAGCGTGCGCACCATGACAATATTGAGCGCACGACCAATGCCGAGGAACACTTCAACGAGCATGATCTGCCGGCCGAGCTCGTGAACAAGGGGGTCGGGCGTTAAGAGGCCTATCACTGCATCGAAATTCAACCAAAGCACCAGCGAGACCGCCGTGGTGAGTGAAGCGGCGATGAGGTCGGCCATCCACACGCGACGACGCACGACATCAAGTTTCCCCGCGCCCATGAGGTAGCCGAGAATGATTTGCGTCGCCTGCGACAGCGCGATGGAGTAGAGATACGCGATGCTGGCCAACATGGAACAATACACTTTTACGGTAACCACGGTGGTGCCCAGCACGTTGATGAACGACAGAATAACAATCTGGGCCAGGTCGTAGTTCATTTGCTCACCTGACGAGGGAATTCCTACGCGCATCATGCCCTTGAGCGTCGGCCACGGGAAGGGCCGCAGGCACTGTAGCGAAGGTCGCACGTCAGTGTGGCGCAGAAGCATGAACACGGCCAGGACGAGACCTACGAGGCGCGCGGTAACGGCGGCAGTTGCACTGCCTTCCACACCGAACGCGGGTATCGGGCCGAGGCCGTTCACCAGGAGTGCACACAGCAGGATGTTCACGGCGTTCATGACGAGGCTTGCCGCCATAACATCGCCCACGCGAGCGAAGCCACGCAATAGGGCGGTCACCGCGAAGAAGGCGCCTTGAAAGAGCGTCGTTGACCCTACGATGAGCAAATACGACGATGCCATCCCATGCACTGCCGGGTCGATGTTGAGCCAGGCGAAGAACTGCGGCCAAAACGCGAACAGCGCGGCTGATACTGCCAGGCCGAGTGTGGCGTTCACCACCAGGCCAAGCGTAGCTATTTCTGCAAGCGAGCGCTTGTGTTCGGCACCGTTGCCCAAGACGCGCGTAGCTAGCACCGTGGTAGCGGTGCCCATGGCGGAAAGTGCGATGGTAACAATATTGAGTATTTGCAGCGCGTTGCCGACAGCCGCAGCGGCACCTGCGCCTTGAGGCGCGAGCATCATCTGGTTAACGTTGCCCACCATGATCTGCATAAAAAGTTCAATAAAGAGGGGAACGGAAAGAACAAATACATCTGATGATGCCGTTCTTTCGGCCGCGGGCCGAGTAGCGCGTGCCTTTCGCGAAGCGGTTGCGCGCTGGTGTACCCCTTGGATACGGGCCGCTGCGCCCAGTGCATACCCGCGCGCCCCTTGGGCTAAAACAACCAATGACATGGGCTTCTCGCCCCCTTTCCACCTGATACGTCCGTATGTAAACACTCTCTTCATTCGAAGCCGGCAGTATACGGCACGCCTACATGCACGTTACGGGCAACCAACCCCTTCACGCTTTCCGCATTCATGAGTAGGTGAGTTTTATATTATTCTTGTTTGAGCATTTTTTTTGATAAGGCATAACTCAGATAGCCAAACCAATAATCAAAAAATTCATGCAATAATTTTTCCATCGTCCAACAATGAAGCCACCGAAATTCGAGTGGAAAATGAGTGCACTTTTTGAATCGATGTTTTCAAATGCGATATGTTTCACGTGAAACATATCTTGTGTTTATTAGTCATATTTGCAAAATCAACAACTCACAATGCAGGTGCCAAGAAAGATGTTTCACGTGAAACATTTAAGAGGTCGTTTAATCATGTTTCTACAGGTATATGTTATGTAAAAAATAATTACGCATATGCAGGAAGGAATGTTTCACGTGAAACAATCAAGGATATAATTGCTTATATTAATACGCATATGAATCGCGATGTAATACGCGCGAAAGAAATCACGGCGTGGGAACGGATAGTTTGAAAGAGAGAAGAATGCGTTTGAATGTTTCACGTGAAACATTCGATAAGGTGTTGAAGGAAGAAAAAGGGATACAACAACGGCTATCTTTTCGCGAAATTAAGCGCAACAAAAAACGAGCCTCACAAAATAGAGGCTCGTTTTTTTTGATTACTTCACTTGTGCGAAGCAAAAAATTAAGTTCGCAAGGGGGTTTATTGCGTTGCGTTATTCTTCGTCGATGTCGCTTTCGGTGAGGTCTCCTTCCTCGGATTCCTCTTCGAGAAGTTCAATCTGATCTTCATCGGTGGTCGGTTTATCTCCTGCGCGCTTTTTCTTGCTGCGACTGGAAATAGCCACGGCGGTTACGCGGTCGTTGTCGGCTACCTTCATGACGCAGACACCCTGGGTCGAACGGCCCAGCTCGGAAATTCCCAGAACCGGCGTGCGCACAACGACGCCTTCCTCGGACATAATCATGATTTCCTCGTCCACCGCCACAATCTTCATGGCAGCGAGAAGGCCCTTCTTCTCGGTCATCGTAATGGTGAAGACACCCTGGCCACCGCGATGATGCTCGGGATACTCAGATACCGGGGTGCGCTTGCCGTAACCCTTTTCCGTGATAACAAACAGTTCCGTGTCCGGCTTCGCAATTTCCATGCCGAGCACGCGCGCGATCGGCGGCACATTCATACCACGCACACCCATGGTATCGCGACCCATGGCGCGCACCTCGTCCTCGTTCCACATGATAGCCTTACCAGCGCTCGACACCATGATAACCTTCTCACCAGGTGCAACACGGCGCACGCTGATAAGTTCGTCGCCATCCTTCAGATTGATGGCAATCAATCCGTCTCGGCGCGTGCGGTCATATAGATCCATGGACGTCTTTTTCACCATGCCATGCGCGGTGGCGAACATGAGGAATTCGTCAGCCGGGAATTCCTTTGTCGCAATGACGGCTGAGATGGTCTCGCCCTTGGCCAGCGGCAACAGGTTCACAATGGCGGTGCCGCGCGCGTGGCGCGATGCCTCGGGCAACTCGTACACTTTCAGGCGGTACACCTTGCCTGCCGTGGAGAAGAACAGCATGTACGCGTGCGTCGACGCCACGAACAGGTGCTCCACGTAGTCGTTGTCCTTGAGGTTCACACCCTGCATACCCTTACCGCCGCGTTTTTGCTGGCGGTAGGTGGCCACCGGCAGGCGCTTCACGTAGCCGGCCTTCGTCACCGTGACGACCATATTTTCGTCAGCGATGAGATCCTCCACGTCGATATCCTTCGCGTCGGCAGACAGCTTCGTGCGGCGCGGGGTGTCGAACTTCTTCTTGACCTCCTGCAACTCCTCCTTGATGATCTCGCGGACGAGTGCCGGGTCGTTCAACACACGATGGTAGTACTCAATCTTTTCACGCAGCGCGTTCAATTCGTCCTGAATCTTACCGCGCTCCAAGCCGGTGAGGCGGCGCAGCTTCATTTCTAGGATGGCGTCGGTCTGCTTCTTCGACAGGCCAAAGCGCTCGGTCAAGCGGTCAGACGCTTCCCCGTCGGTCTGCGACGAGCGAATGATGTGGATAACTTCGTCGATGTTGTCGAGCGCGACAATCAAGCCCTCCAGGATGTGCGCACGCTCTTCAGCTTTCGCCAGCTCATAGCGCGTGCGGCGCACGATGACATCTTCCTGGTGTGCGATGTAGTAGTGCAGCATTTCTTTGAGCGACAGCACGCGCGGCACTCCATCCACCAGCGACAACATAATGGCGCCGAAGCCCACTTGCAGCTGCGTGTGCTTATACAGCTTGTTGAGCACGACCTGCGGAATGGCGTTTTGCTTAAGGTCGATGATGATATCGATGCCGTGGCGGTCGGCGCCGTCGTGGATGTTCGAAATTTCGGGCAGTTTCTTGTCGCGCACCAACTCACCGAGTTTTTCCAGCAGGCGGTTGCGGTTCACCATGTAGGGAATTTCCTTCACGATGATGGAGCAACGGCCGTTCTTCTTTTCCTCGATCTCGCACCGCGCGCGCACCGTGAGCGAGCCGCGACCGGTTTCATAGGCGTCAAGGATGCCTTTTTTGCCCATGATGATGCCGCCCGTGGGGAAGTCGGGGCCTGGCAGCGCCGTCATCAGCTCTTCGGTGGTGACGTCGGGGTTGTCCAGCATCATGCACGTGGCGTCGATGGTCTCGCCCAGGTTGTGCGGCGGAATGTTGGTAGCCATGCCAACAGCAATACCCTGCGAGCCGTTGACCAGCAGGTTTGGGAAGCGTGCGGGCAAAACCGTGGGTTCTTCCAAACTTTCGTCGTAGTTTGGCTGGAAATCCACCGTCTCTTTGTCCAAATCGCGCAGAAGCTCCATAGCCACTTTGTCTAAGCGGGACTCGGTGTAACGCATGGCAGCGGCGCCGTCGCCGTCGATGGAACCGAAGTTACCGTGGCCATCCACCAGGGGCACGCGCATAGAGAACGGCTGCGCCAAACGCACCATCGTGTCATACACGGCCAAATCGCCATGGGGGTGGTATTTACCGATCACGTCGCCGACCGTACGGGCCGACTTCATGTGCGGGCGGTTCGGCGTGTAGCCGGACTCGTTCATAGCATAGAGAATACGACGGTGCACTGGCTTTAAGCCGTCGCGCACATCGGGCAGGGCGCGGGCCACGATAACGCTCATGGAGTATTCCAAGAACGACGTCTGCATTTCTTTGCCCAGGTAGGCAGAGCGCACAATAGTACCGTTGCCGCCGTTTGCACCTTCCACGATGGAACCGTGCGGGTTACCAAACGCGGAGGTGTCAATCATCGCGCGCGCTTTGTCCTCTTCGGACACGCCAATGCGCGGGCGGGCGGGAGTGGCGTCTTCGTCTTCTTCACCGCTCTCGTCATCGTCGTCCGCTTCGTCGTCGGCGTCATAGTCAGCTTCAGCACGGGACAGCATTTCCTCGAACGCGTCGTCGCGCTCGGGAAGTCCGCCTTCAGCGCCTTCGGTCGAGTCGAAATCTTCAGTGTTGTCTGCCACTTATGTCTCCTTAGATATCCAGGAAGCGGACGTCGCGAGCGTGTTTTTGGATGAATTCCTTGCGGGGTTCCACCTGGTCACCCATGAGTTCACTCACTACGTGCTCAGCCTCAGCGGCGTCATCAATGTTCACTTGCAGAAGCGTACGCGTCTCGGGCTCCATGGTTGTTTCCCACAACTGGTCAGGATCCATCTCGCCGAGACCCTTGTAGCGCTGAACGTCGAACTTGTTCGGATCGTCGTACTCGGCAAGCACCGAGGACAGCGCATTTTCGTCGTAGATGTAACGCTCAATCTTGGGGCTGCGCGAGTTCTTCTTCTTAAGACCGAAGATGGGCGGCTGCGCGATGTAGATATAACCGCGGTTGATGAGTTCCGGCATGTAGCGGTAGAAGAACGTCAGCAGCAGACAGCGAATGTGTGCGCCGTCGACGTCGGCGTCGGTCATGATGATAATGCGGTGATAACGCGCCTGGTCAGCGTCAAAATCGTCGCCGATGTTCGTGCCTATAGCGGTAATGAGCGAGCTGATGGTGTCGCTCGACAGCGAGCGGTGCAGGCCCGCGCGCTCCACGTTCAAAATCTTACCGCGCAGAGGCAAAATGGCCTGCGTCTTGCGGTCGCGCGCCTGCTTGGCGGAACCGCCTGCGGAATCGCCCTCTACAATGAAAATTTCTGAGTCGGCGGGCGTCTTCGACGAACAGTCGGCCAGCTTGCCCGGCAGCGCGAACGAGTCAAGCACGCCTTTGCGGCGCGTCATTTCGCGCGCCTTACGGGCAGCTTCGCGCGCTTTCAGGGCCTGCGTGGCTTTCCCGATAATGCGCTTCGCCGGCGTGGGGTTCTCTTCCAAGTATTCAGCGAGGCCCTGCGTCACCGCGTTTTGCACGAGCGGGCGAATTTCCGTGTTGCCGAGCTTGGTTTTCGTCTGACCCTCGAACTGCGGGTCGTGCAGCTTGACGGAAATAACCGCCGCACAGCCTTCGCGCGTGTCGTCACCCGAGAGGTTTGAATCCTTCTCTTTGAGAATACCCTTCGCGCGGGCGTACTCATTGATGGTACGCGTGACAGCCTGTTTAAAGCCGTCGAGGTGCGTGCCTCCCTCGTGCGTGTTGATGTTGTTCGCGAACGCCATGACGGAGTTGGTGGAGTACGACGTGGACCACTGCATGGCCACTTCCACCGTGCCATCTGCGTTTTCTGCCTCGAAGTAGATAGGCTTGTTGAGCGTTTCTTTGCCCTCGTTAAGGAATTTGACGAAATCGACGATGCCGCCAGCGTACTGGAAGACCTCGGTGCGCGGGTTGCCGTCGGCGTCGGTTACACGCTCGTCGTGCAGCGTGATTTTGAGTCCCTTGTTAAGGAACGCCATTTCGCGGAAGCGGTTGGCCAGCGTGTCGTAGTCAAACACGGTGGTTTCGGTGAAAATTTCCGGATCGGGCCAGAAGGTGGTCTTCGTGCCGGTTTTTTTCGCGGGGCCAATTTCGTGCAGCTTTTCGCACGTTTTGCCGTGGTCGAAAGCGATGGCGTATTCCTTACCATCTCGCTTAACATTTACTTCCACACGCGATGACAGCGCGTTTACAACGGAAACACCTACGCCGTGCAAGCCGCCGGACACCTTGTAGCCCTCGCCGCCGAACTTGCCGCCGGCGTGCAGAATGGTAAGGACGACCTCAACCGTGGGGATTTTTTCCTTGGGGTGCTTATCAACCGGGATACCGCGGCCGTTGTCGGTGACCGTTATTGAGTTGTCCGCGTGAATCCACACGCCAATTTCATCGCAGTAACCGGCGAGCGCTTCGTCGACGGAGTTGTCGACGACCTCGTAGACGAGGTGATGCAGACCGCGAGGGCCGGTCGAGCCGATGTACATGCCCGGACGTTTGCGGACTGCCTCCAGGCCCTCGAGGACCTGGATGTCTGAACCGTCGTAATGGCTCGGATTGTTTGCCACTGACATGCTCCTTTTCCAGTGCGTTTTTAGTGAGATATCTCGCTGAGGCATGCAGGGTGACCTGCGCCGCGAGGTGGCCGTGCGAGATATGAGAACGAGGCTATGTAAACCTTTTCCCCACCGCGTCACGGCAACCTAAGAATTGTAACATAAGCCAGCTATGCTACCAACAATTTCCACGCCTTTTGAAGGCTTTCAGATCAATTCTAAGGGGAGATCGAATGAAAGGGTATTAATTTCACCGTAAAGAGCGAGAAACAAGCCAATATGACGGCCGGAAAGAAGGTTAGCGAAGTTAATTAGGTGGAAATAATTATTTGAACAAAAATGTTTCACGTGAAACATTTTTGTCGCAATGAATGAGATATCAGTAAAACTTAAAAAATGAAGTAAATATTTCACGTGAAACATTTCCAAGAAATCAAAAAGTTATTACTTACAAAGAATTTCGCTCAACGAATGATTGTTTCACGTGAAACACTTTTTAACGGCAGAATAAATGTTTCACGTGAAACATTTACGTACTTACTACTTACCGCGTTGGCCTTTCTTTGTTTCTTCATCGGCCACTATGGCACACAGAAGGGCGCGGCGGACGAGTGGATCTTCGACAGAGGACACTCGTTTACTCACTTCAGCGAATTCTTCATCGCTCAGCGGAACTGAAGGACGATTCGCTGAAGCACTTTGTTGGCGGCTTTCCTCGTTCGCAAGAGCAAAAGGGCGACGGCCCTTCATGTCGCGCGTTGAGGGGATTATGCGCAAGGCCTCAACCTGTTCACCCTGCTCGTGCATCTTCATTTTTAGGAGTTCTTGGCGGTTGTCGAGCTCTGAGCGCACCATACTGTCGTCGCTGTAAACGGCCACTACTTTTCCCGTCACACCCGCCACGGCATCTTGGGCCTCGCTGCGCGAGCGATCAAAGCGGCGAAGAGTAGCTCCTTGCTCCCCCGACACCACATACACCGCATTGATGTGGTCGAGTACGAACTGAGCCGCGTCCTTAAAAACCGCGCGCACGGCATTTTCCCACTTCTTATTCACCATAGCCGCGCGCATCTCTTTGCGCGAAAACGACCCATCGCGCTCCCACGACGCGATTAACTTTTCCACATCGACCGCAAGCTTTCTCATTGCACGCCCCCGTCCTTGAGAGGTAATTCCACCACACGGGCACGGGCGAGCAATTCCTCATCGAAGTAAGTGAGATTCGCCGTCGTGATAAACGTTTGAATATCACCTTCAATGAACGAAACAAGTGCGTTGCGACGCGAGCTATCGAGTTCACTCATCACATCATCAAGCAGCAGAACGGGCCGCTGACCCAACACATCGTGAATAAGAGCCGCTTCAGCCAGCTTAAACGCCAACACCAACGAGCGCTGCTGACCCTGACTCCCATACAGGGCGGCGTTGCGGCCATTAATGAAAAACTCCAGGTGATCGGCGTGGGGGCCCACAAGGGCGCGCCGGCGCGCACGTTCTTCCCCGGCGCGCAGCGTCAGCGCAGCTTGAAGGCGTGCCCGTGCCTCATCACGGCCAAACGAATAGGTGACCAGTACGTTTTGATCGTGCGCTTCCCACGAAGGCACGTAGCAAAGCGCCACTTCTTCGCGGCCACCGGCTATTTCGGCATAATAGTCGCTCACCACCGGCGCGAGCTTTTCAACCAGCGCAGCGCGATACGTTGCCAGCTGTGCGCCGCACGTGATAAGCGTTTCATCGATGCTGGCGATCAGCGCATCAGGGGCTTCATCCTTGAGCAACTTATTTTTATAGCGAATAACTTTTTCGTAATCCTTCTTGATGACGTAATGATTCGACGTCAGCTGCGAGCCCAACGCATCAAGCGCGGCGCGTTTAACCGCCGACGACCCTTTCGCCAACTCCAAGTCATCCGGCGTAAACGTGACGGAAGGCACCAGCCCCTTCAAATCAGCCGTGCGCTTGGGCTTGTCATTCAACAAAAAGCGTTTCTTTCCGTCCCCCGCCCGCAGCGACACCCGCAAGCGCCGGTTGTCATCAGTGACATCAGCATCAAGGCTCGCGAAGTCGGCACCGTGGCGCACCATCTGGTCAAGCGTTGGGTGACGAAACGATTGAAGCGCCGTCAGCAGCTGAATGCCTTCCACCACATTCGTCTTCCCCACAGCATTCGGGCCGACAAGAACCGTGAGAGGCCCCAGGTCAGCCAACTCAAAGTGCTCATAGTTCCGAAAATTAAGGAACGATATGCGGTCAATACGCAAATCCATAGGAAGGCGAAGCGTAGCGGGCGAACGCCGCTATGAAATGCGCACCGGCATGACAAGGTAGAGGAAGTTCTCGTCAGACGGCGCCTTAAAAATGCCCGGCTTCAGCGAGGACTGCACCTCCAAAAACACCTCTTCCGCGCCGATAGCCGCCAAACCGTCCAGCAGGTACGCATAATTGAAGGCGATTTCCACATCTTCGCCTTCGCCCGTGCACGCGATAGTTTCTTGAGCCGAACCCACATCCTGCGCCACCGACGACAGCTGTGTGGTTTGAGACGCCACGTTGATATCAAAACGCACCGGCGAGGACGACTGCCCCAGCAGCGACGAGCGCTTTACCGCTGCAATGAGGTGTTCAACCGGCATACTGACGCGCGTGGTATACGACTCGGGAAGCAGCTGGCGGTAGTTCGGGAAATTACCCTCAAGACGGCGGTTTACGAACACCGTATCCTGATAGGTAACCACAATTTGGTTTTCAGCGAGCGCCAGTGCCACCGGGCTGTCGGTTTTCGGCAGCGCAGCGAGATCCTGCAGGAACGTGCCAGCAATAACAGCCTGGAATTCATCAGCAGTGGCGTTTTCGAGTTCGGTTTCCGTGATAGCCAGGCGGTAGGAGTCGGTAGCCACCATCTTCAGATGGTTGTCTTCAAGCGTGATCAATACACCGGTAAGGATGGCGCGGCTTTCATCTTTCGACACCACGCGCGCCACGCGGCGCACCATGGACGAGAACTGCGTGAACGGAATTTCAATACGCTGCGTGACGTCGACATGGGGAAACCCAGGGAAGTCTTCCGGATCGAGCGCCTTAATGGAGAATGAGGCCGTGTCACAGGTGATGACAGCAGATTCTTCGTCGGCATCCACATGAACCGCCGCGTCGGGAAGGTTTTTCACGATGTCAGCAAAAAGCTTGCCGGGAACCACCGCGCGACCAGGCTCTTCAACCAGAGCGGCTACCGTGTATTGCACCGAAAGTTCCAAGTCGGTGGTTTGCAGCGTGAGGGAGTCGCCTTGCACATCGAGGTAGACGCCGGAAAGAATGGGCAACGTTGAGCGCGTCGAGACACCCTTTAACACAACGCTGAGGGCGTTCTGCAGCTCCGACTGATTGATGCTGAATTTCAAGGTGGTCCCTTTCTCTCTTCTCCACAGATATGCGAGGCATCGCAGGGCCAGCTGAGCCATGCTGATGAGTTACGTGCCACATAAACCGTAAAGCGCTCAGTGCGGTAATGAGCGCGGGGCTATGCGGCACGGGAACTTATTTTGTACAGAGCACGGTGCCATTATAGGGTGTCCGTAGGAAGTGTGCGGTAAAGAATGGTGAAGTCTCGCGAAGAGTGCAGATTGGTTGTAGCGTGAGGATTAGCATTTAGAAGTGCGCGAGGACCGCGGGTTCGGGTTTTTATCTTTTTAAGGTCTTCCTTTATATATAGTAAGGTTTTAATAATAGTAATAATAAGGGCGGTGGATTTGTGGAAAACTAAAGAAACGCCTCGTCACGCCTTATTTAATGGCCAGCGTTGAGCGTGGAGGGCGCGCTCCTTCTGTCAACATGAATTATTGCTTTTATTATCTCTCCCGCTGTTTCTGGTGGTTTTCGGCATACGGTAAGTCATGTTTCAGTCATCTTTCCGCCGAACCGTTGTTCGCACTCTCTATTTTAGATTTCGCGAATTAATTGTTTGAGTGTTTCAAGCTCTTCGCGAAGTTCGCGGTTCTCTTTCATCTTTTCTTCGACGTTGGTGACGGAGTACATAACAGTGGAGTGGTCGCGGTTGAATTTCTTCCCGATATCGTTAAAGGGCAGGTCAAGCATCTGCCGGGACAGATAAATGGCAATCTGACGCGCGTAGATAATGTTGCGCGTGCGCTTTTTGCCCACGAGATCAGCGTGACTTACCTTATAAAACGTTTCGACCTCTTTTTGAATGTCGGCAATGGTCAGGCGCTTCGACGGCCCACCCGAGAAGTGGTTCTCCAGCAGACAGCGTACGTCGTCTAAACTCAAGTCGGGTTGGTTGAAAAACGTCATCTGATAAATCACTTTGGTGACGGCGCTTTTTAACTCGCGAATGTTTGAACTGGAACTTTCCGCGATATACATTTGAATATCATCAGGAATGGCGAAGCTGGAGCTTCCTTCGTTCGCCCGATATTCCTCAACAAAGCTCTTCACGATGCCAAGCTTCGTCTCTATCTCGGGCGGCTGAATGTCGAAGGTACCGCCGGAGTTAAAGCGGCTCTTATACCGCTCGTCGATGTCGATGTTCTTCGGCGCGCGATCAGCGGAAAGTACCACCTGCCTGCCCTGGCTGGTTAACTTGTTGAAAATCTGGAACACAATATCGAGCGTCTGCTTTTTACCCTGTAGGTACTGAACGTCGTCGATCAGAAGCACATCGGCCTCTTCATAGCGCGTCTTGAAGTTCTTGTAGCTCGATTTTTCCTTGTCGTGCGCGGCGCTTGCCTCCATGTAGTCGGACAGCAGCTCAGCCGAGTCAACGTACACCACGGAAAGGTTCGGAAGCGTTTCATACACATAGTTTTGAATTGCGCGCAAAAGGTGCGTTTTCCCCAGTCCTGATTTTCCGTAGATGAACAGGGGGTTCAGGTGTGCTTTACCCGGCATTTCCGCCACGGCGACGGCCATGGAATATGCCATGCGGTTGGAGTCGCCAATGACAAAGTTTTCGAAGGTGAGGCCCGAGGTTGGCGCGTCAAAAGCAGAAGCACTGTCCCTAAACGGGTTACGAAGATCATCCGCCTCGTCAAAACGTGTGAGACCGCGTTCATCGCGTCCACCATACATAGAGTCACCTGACGAAGGTTCATCCCAGCTTGAGCGTCCACTCATAGGATACGTATCTTCCTCATCAGGAATAAGCGCCGTCCTGCGCCTGATCTGCGACTCTTTCTCATATGCTACAGGGTTTTCCCCAGCCGACCGCACCGCTGCCGGTTCTTCCGCACGGGGAGTTTGCTCAACAGCGGGCGCGGCACTCGGAGCTTGCGCATTCGCTCCCTCGGCGGTGATATCCACTTCAAGCGCCACGGTAAACGCCGTGTGATACAAATCCATGAGCGCCTGCTTGATGAAGTCGAGGTAGTGGCGCTCGATCCATGTTTTAATAAAGTCGTTGTCGGCCGTAAGCATGAGGAAATCCTCGCTCATTGCCTGTGGATGCAGTCGCGAGAAAAAAGCGTTGATCTGCGAGGGATCTATGTTGTTGTAGCTTTTGACCTGGTCGCATACTTCACGCCAGATCTGTTCGAGTTTTTCACTATCCATGACGTTCCCCTCGGGATGAGGCGCTCGCTGATTGCTTTGGGTTGCGTGGTGATTATAGCGAATTCGCTACGTGAAAGCCCAGATCGGTCAGGATGCGCTTTTGGCCGGCGGTTTTTTCCACAAGTCCTGCTTCTTCCATCTTAGAAAGGGTAACGTAGGTGCTCGACTGCGGCACGCCGGTGAGGCGCGCTAAATCGGTGACGCCTAATGCCCCTTCGCTCAAAAAGATGGGAAGAAAGTCGCGTTCACGCTGAGAAAGTGGGGGGATTAACGGCTCACGCGCGCCGCGCGACGCCATGTGTGGCCCACCGCCGTGGCCGGAAAATGCCTGCGGCTGTCCATAACTTTGAGCGCCACCAAAGGCCCCATTCGGCACCCGGCCGTACGGATTGGGTTCTTCATCAGGTCCTTTGAGACTGATTGTTACCACCGCGCCAGTGCCGAGGTTATCTTCAATTGAGATTGTTCCATGCGAGAAATCGAGATACTCCTTCACAATGGGAAGGCCCGAGCCAACACCGCGAATGTAGCGCTTCATGGGTTCAACCGCCGACGTAAAGCCTGGCAGCTGCGCTTTGTCCTTCTGAATGATACCCGGCCCCTGGTCAGCAAAACGTATAGTATTTCCTTCATCCAATATGGAAACAATAATTTCTGCGAACCTTGCGTGAATAAAATTTTCTGTCACCTCGCGAATGACGGTGTAAGGAATAGTGCCACCTGCCATTTTTGCTTGTTCATAAATTTTCGATGCGAGGTTTTCAATAAATTCAGCCGTGGGTGCCGGTTGAATTTCCGTGACGCGTGGGGCACTGCGTAAGTCATCGTACTGCGCAATGCGCGCGATGGTTTCAACGAAAGTATAGTCGAAGGTACCCTTCTCATCTGCGGGTTCATGTTCTTGATTTGAATGTTCAATCTGGTTGTTCAATTCTGTTCCATTTTTCAGATTCGATATTCAGTCTTTTTCAAAGATATTCAACGGCATTGTAGCGTTTTTTGACGGCTGAATCTATTCACCTGCGGAATTCATAACATCATTTCGTGTTCATTCAGTCATGCATGAAAGTAAAACGGTATTCAAAGAGGACTTTTTAACGTTTTCAACAATTTATTCAGAAAATGTGGAAAACCAAAAAAGGGTTTGAATGAATAATTGTTAAGAAGGTTGAAAATGCGCCTGATTGTTGAAATTTTCATTGACTTTCGCCGAATAATGGTTTTCCCAGTTCGCGTTTACGACGCCTGAAAACATGTCGGAACAGTAACCTGTCGTTGTCTGTGTGATGTCGATCAATGCGGGGTATTGTTTACAATCTACCTCTAAAACCCCAGGTGAAAGTGCTGTTCATAATTCGTGGAAATCAAAACAGCAGGTCGCGAGCCATGTCGTTCGCATACAACAGCGCCTTGACAACGGGATGTCGTTGAAGTTTTCCACAGGCGTCTTCGAATAAAAGGGCAGTTTTCCCCATTTTCCACAATTTGGACGGAAACCTAACGCGCTCTGTTGATGAAAACGCTTCGAGAACAGACGTTATTATTTCCTGAGAGCGCTTACTAGTGAATGTATCCCCGGCATACCTATTAAAATGTGTAAAAGCTACCGACAACCCCTGTTCCCGTTTCTCGTCGTGGCGATGGCGATGTTAAGGAGTCTCTTTCCGCCCCACGTAAAAACACCTTGACGAGTGAGTAACATGGTATATACTTTGAAAGCTACTCTTGAATGTATTGAAAGGGAAATGACCATGAAGCGCACGTATCAACCTAACACGCGCAAGCGCGCCAAGTGCCACGGCTTCCGTGCCCGCATGTCGACGAAGGGCGGCCGTGCCGTCTTGTCCGCTCGTCGCGCCAAGGGACGCAAGCGCCTCTGCGTGTAAACGGGGACGCGGGTTGGAGACCATCAAATCCAACGCGGAGATTTCTTCCCTGTTCGCAAACGGCAAGCGTTTGCACACGTCCTATCTCACGTTTATCGTGGTACGCAACGAAAAGCAGCACGACCGTCCTGGTCGTGCTGCTTTTATTGCTGGGAAGAAACTCGGGAATGCCGTATGGCGCAATGCTGCCAAACGCCGTATGAGGGCGCTCTGCCGCGAATTGGACGGCCCTTGGCGAGGCTACGATGTGATTTTCCTTGCAAAGTCGAACATCGTGCAAGCGTCTTATAGTAAAGTGCTAGCAGCATGCGACGATACGTTGAAGCGAGCTGGGGTACGATGAGGTTTTTGCGATGGAAACGAAGCCGAGTTTCATAAAGCGCTTGCCGAGCATGGTCGCGGTGTTCTTGATCACGTTCTATCGCGCTGCCATTTCTCCGCTGTTTCCCTCGTGCTGCCGTTTCGTCCCGACTTGTTCAGAATACGGACTCATTGCGTTTCAACGTTATGGGTTTATTAAAGGGCTGAAGCTGACGACAAAGCGGATTTTGCGGTGCCGTCCGGGAGGTCCCCACGGATATGATCCTGTTCCTTAACGGGTTTCGCGGGGCTTTTGTGGCATAAAGGAAGGAATACTAATGTGGGACGCATTTAAGAACTGGATATTCGACGTCATCCAGTTCTTCTACAACTTCTGTGGTGACTGGGGTCTTGCTATCATCATTGTCACCGTTATCTTCCGTTTGCTGATTTCGCCCCTTATGCACAAGCAGACTAAGTCGTCGTTTCAAATGCAGAAGGTTCAGCCTCTCATGCAGGAGATTCAGCGCAAATATGCCGACGATCCGCAGCGCCAGCAAGAAGAGATGCAGAAACTCTACGCCGAGGCGAAGTTTAATCCGCTGGCTGGCTGCTTGCCTATGTTGCTTCAGATGCCTATCTTTATGGCGCTGTTCCAGGTGCTTTCCGAAATGGGTGGCCGTACGCAGGGTTCGGCGTATGAGTTTTACAACTTAGTGCCTAGCTTGGTTATGCGCCCCAGTGAGGCAATAGCCCAGGGTTTTGGAACATTTGTTCCCTATTTGGTGTTGATGATTGTGTTTGCGGGTGCGACGTTCTTGCCTATGGTATTGATGCAGATGGGCAACAAAGATAATCCGCAGCGTAAGCAAACGCTTATTATGTCGGGTGTCATGAGCGTTTTCATGCTGTGGATCAGCTGGGGCTCGCCCGCTGGCGTGCTTTTGTTCTGGGGCGCTTCTTCGCTTATTGGTGTTGCTCAGCAGCAGATTTCCATGCGCATTATGAAGAAGAAGGACGCGGAAGCTGAAGAAGCTATCGAGGTTAAGCCGATTGAGGTTGAGGTTACTCGCAAGCCCAAGAAGAAGCGTCCATCCAAAAAGCGCTAACCTGAATGTTTCACGTGAAACAATGAGTGGCTTATGAGCCCTCATTGATACTGCCTATTGAAGGAGTCTGCTATGGCTGATGAAATTCTTGAAGAGAAGCAGGACGTGGAAGACGGGGAACAGCCCGTCGAACTGAGCGATGAAGAGCTTGATCGTATCGCCGACACCGCTATTGCCGCGCTGCAGGATATTCTCAAGTACTTCAATGTTGGGGAAGTGACCATTGATGAGTACGAGGGTGACGAAGGCGAATTGATTCTTGATATTACGGGCTCCGATTTGGCTGTTCTTATTGGGCGCCATGGGAAGACGTTGGATGCTTTGCAGTTTTTAGTGTCGGCCATCACAGTGCGCACGATTGGGTACAGGTACCCGGTGATTGTCGATGTTGAGGGATACAAGGGTCGTCAGCGTCAGAAGTTGGAATCTATTGCGCGTTCTTCGGCGAATCGTGCGGCAAGCCAGCACCGTAGCATTAAGCTACGCCCGATGACGCCGTATGAGCGCCGCATTGTACACATTACGTTGCGCGACGACGATCGCGTGGAAACAGCCTCCGAGGGAGAAGGCAGCGCCCGCCATGTGGTGATTCTTCCGCGCTAAGCGCTTGTGATTGTTATTGGATGGTTAAGCCCCTTGCTTTGTGAGGGGCTTTTTTATTGCTGTAAGAATGTTTCACGTGAAACATTCTTATGTGGCGTTATTGAACTGAGCGTGGTAGCACATAGGTTTCGCAATTACAGTATCGAAATAAGCGGATATTCCCGATTTAATAATTATTTTTTCGTGTGCATAAATTCCGCGATCAAAAAAATAAATCTTTCGGACAATGTTTCACGTGAAACATTGTGAAATACTCGTTATCGTACGAATTCATCCAATAGCCTCATGTTCTTAATCTCAAATGTTTCACGTGAAACATTTGATGCCCTGCTGTGTGTCGTTATTCTCGTCATCTTTACCTGGTAGACTGTGAAACCACACGTTGAGAAGGATGATTGATGCAAAACGAATCTGTTATGAATTGCTATCTGGAAGCATTACTCGAAGCTAATAAAACGACTAATTTGACGCGCATTTCTTCTGTTAAAGAAGCGAAAGTTCTTCATTTAGAGGATTCCTTAGTTGCGCTTGATGAAATAAACGCTGCTCCTGGAGGTTTATATGCGGATTTGGGAAGCGGCGGTGGGTTTCCTGGCGTTCCATTAGCGCTTGCGACAGGGAGGCAAACGCTCTTGGTTGATTCTGTTCAAAAGAAGATGAATATCGTGGGAGAGATTCTCGAAGGCCTTAATCTCAGTGATCAAATATATACCTACGCGGGAAGGATAGAAGATCTTGCTCGTGAACGTCCACGTGAGTTTTCAGTGTTAACCGCACGAGCATTGTCAAAGCTTTCAGTTTTAATGGAGTTAGCAAGTCCTCTGCTGAAAAAGGGAGGAATGCTCGTTTGCTACAAGGCAAATATTCAACCTGATGAATGGGAGCACGCTCTTGAAATGCAAGATACATTCGCATTGCAGCTCAAGTCAGATAGAACGTTACTGCTCAGTGACGGTAAAACTCAACGTCGCATAGTTGCCTTCGAGAAAAAAGGTTCGCCGCGAGTTAAGTTGCCACGCAAAGTGGGAATGGCCCAGAAAAAACCTCTCTAATGTTTCACGTGAAACATTAGAGAGGTAGTACGGGAAACTAAGGAATGAGATGTTTCACGTGAAACATTCCAACAAGTTTAGCTAACGACGTCGCAACGCAAAATGTTTCACGTGAAACATTGGAACTTGAAAAGAATGTGCTAATGCTTGTTAATCAGAAGTGATAGCGGTACGGTACACACGTCATTGCGACGCAATTGTACTTCTTGATGAATGGTCTCGCATACTCCTTCAAAATTTTCTCGGATAGAGGAATTAGGAAACCTCAGCTCCTTTATTCCCTCCATCTCTAAATACATCGTTCGAACGGCATCATATTCAAGATTCCTTTCTTCATAATGTTGGGATCCGTCTAATTCAATGCTCAGTCGCGCTTGTCTGCAGAAGAAATCAACAATGTAAGGCCCCACTAGGATCTGGCGCGAAAAGTGAATTGGATATTCTGCAAGAAAGCAGTACCAGAGCTTTTTCTCAGCAGGGGGCATAGTGCGCCGCATTTCACGGGCGCGAGCTGCAAGTAATGATCTCCGGGTACGGTTCATACTATCCCTCCTTCAAATGGTCGTTAAAGCGATGGTAGCGCTGCAACCTTACCAATCGACCGTAAATAAGCCGTCGAGAAGTCTTCCCGTTCTAACACTTTTCAAGCGCCCGAACCGTCGCGAATCCAACAAAAATACGGCGCAACTATGTTCAAAGAGGCGTTCCCTATTTTCTTAATCGATAATATGGAACATCCCCGACATTGAAGCGTCGTTACACGGGTATAGTGTTTCACGTGAAACATAAACAGAGTATACTGGCTTTGTGCTCATGAAAGGGGGCCTCTGTGGGACTGTTCGATAGTCTAAAACGTGACAGAAAAGCAGCCGAGACTGTCAGTCAAGAAGAGTTGGTAAAACCAGCACCGGTAAGTGAATCTGATGATGATATGATTGGGGACATTGAGGACGTAGAAGTTCTCGAACGTGAGGTAGTTCCCGAACCGGTGAAGGAAATTCCCCCTAAGCCAATTAAATCATATAAAGATAAAGCGCCTGTAAAACACGTTGTAGGCCAGACAAAGGTTATGGCTATCATCAACCAAAAAGGTGGTGTCGGTAAATCAACCACGGCAATAAACCTTTCTGCTGCGTTGGGTGAGAAGGGTAAGCAGGTATTACTCGTCGACCTTGATCCTCAGGGGAATTCTTCGAGTGGCCTTGGCATTGAGAAAAGCCGTGTCGAACACTGTATCTATGATGTTCTCTTGAATGATGTTCCTATCGAAGAGGTCATTATTCCTGATGTATGCGAAGGCCTTGATGTAGTGCCGGCTACTATCAATTTAGCAGGCGCTGAGGTGGAGTTGGTAGCGGAGATGGCACGTGAGAATCGTCTTCGCGATGCCGTTGGCTCGTTGCGAGGTAAATACGACTACGTGTTCATCGACTGCCCTCCTTCGTTGGGCCTGCTTACCGTTAATGCCCTCGTCGCTGCTGATAAGCTTCTCATACCTATTCAATGCGAGTTCTACGCGTTGGAAGGTGTGACAAAACTCCTTGATTCAATGAAACGTGTCAAAACACGGCTTAACCCATCTCTTGATATCTTCGGCGTCTTGCTGACCATGTACGACGGCCGTACGACGCTTTCTCGACAGGTAGTTGATGAAGTTCGCAATTATTTCGGTCGGACGGTATTTGAGACCCTTATACCGCGTACTGTGAAGCTTTCTGAGGCCCCAAGTTTTGGTCAGCCTATAACTCAATATGACCCTACGGGCAAAGGCGCCCAATCGTATACTGATCTTGCAAAGGAAGTGATCCAACGTGGCTAAATCGACGAAAAGCGGTTTGGGACGCGGTCTCAACTCGCTGTTGGGTGGTTCGTACGAGGAAGCCGTGCCCCCTGTTCCTGCTCCGCGCGTGACCGTTGAAGCGAAAGAGTTAGTGGAGCAGAAAAAGCCAGTTGAGCGGCGAGAAGTTGCCGTTGAAAAGACGCGCGAAGCACAGAAACATGAAGTTGAGACCGACGAGTTCTTGGCTGATGACGACCACGTGACTATTAAGAGTGTTGTTCCTCGCCGCACCGACGAGGTGCCGCTGGAATCGGTGACGCCGAACCCAGATCAGCCGCGCACTAACTTCAAGCGCGAGGAAATTGAGGAACTGGCTGCTTCTATTGATAAGGACGGGCTTCTCCAGCCTATTTTGGTGCGCCCCATGGGTGAAGGGAAATATCAGATCATTGCCGGCGAGCGTCGATGGCAGGCGTGTCGACTTATCGGTATGAAAACGGTTCCCGTGCGCATTAAAGAGGCTGATGACGACAAGGCGCTTGAGCTTGCGCTGATTGAGAACGTGCAGCGTTCGGATTTGAATCCTATTGAAGAGGCCTATGGCTATCGCCGTATGATGGAGCGTCGCAATCTGACTCAATCGGAAGTTGCGCAAGCTATGTCGAAAGGCCGTTCGACGGTGGCAAACGCGCTGCGCTTGCTTGAACTGCCGGAAGAGGCGCAGCAATTGCTTTTTGAAGAAAAGATTACCGCAGGTCATGCGCGCGCTATTCTTTCTATTCCTCAAAAGGAAGGCCGTCAGAAGCTTACACAAAAGCTGGTTGAGGAAAAACTTTCCGTGCGTGAAGCGGAAACGATTGCGCGTTTGTTTGCTGGAAAGCAGAATGACGAGGTTCCTCAAGTTCGGCAGCCAACGCCTAAGTCGTTTAAGACGGTGGCGAAGGCTCTGCGCGATATTCTACATACGAACGTAAGGGTTAAGACCGTTCAGGGTAAGAATAAGATTGAAATTGAGTTTAAGGATGAGGAAGAACTCGAAAAGTTGTTTGAAGAGCTTCTCGCTTCAATGTCATAGTGTTTCACGTGAAACATTTATTTTTAGAAGCGTCCTTGTGGCGCTTCTTTTTTGCTTCGCGCTGTGTAAGTAAAGCTAAATGTCCATGCTTTGGTAAATGAGTGTTTCACGTGAAACACTGCAAGGTAAGGCGTAAATATTTTGCTGCTTGTATTAGTAAAATTAACGTTTGAAATGTTTCACGTGAAACATTCAGAAGCGAATCGTTTTTTAACTGTCCAGTTCAGAAGAGCTTAAAAAACTTCTAGATGTTTCACGTGAAACATCTAATGACCGACACGACCCTGAAATCATTTTAGTTTCTTGAGTGGTAACTCATATGTTTCACGTGAAACATATGACGAGTGTTTAAATGCATTCTTCAGTTGGCCACATGCTCCTGCGATGTCGCTTCCTCGGGAGTGGCGAATGGTTGTTTCGATCCCATTCTTTTGAAGGGTGGCCTGCCAATGCGTCATAGTTTTAGTCAAACTTGGCTGAAATGGTGAATCGACTATTTTGTTTAGGGGAATAAGATTGATGTGGCAAAGTAATCCTGCGCAGAAATCTTCTAATGCCTCACGATCTTCCGCGCTATCGTTTATTCCTGAAATCATTGCATATTCAAGCGTGACTCGACGGTTCGTGGCGCGCACATATGCCTGCAGTGCTTTTTTTAGTTGCTGAAGAGGATATTTGGCAACGCCGGGCATCAATTCGTCGCGCGTCTTTTGAAGAGCCGCGTGAAGAGACACGGCGAGCGTAAATTGTTCAGGTTCTTCGCTTAATCGGCGTATACCTGGGATAATTCCGCACGTTGAAATGGTCATATGCCGAGCGCCTATAGCGAACAGCTTGGGATGGTTTAGCATACGTAACGCATCCAGCGTCGCATCGTAATTCAAAAAAGGTTCGCCCTGGCCCATCACAACCACGTTTGATACGCGCTGTTTCATATGTTTTTGAGCGACGTAAATTTGGTTCACAATCTCGCCCGCAGTAAGATTTCGCGTGAATCCTTCCTTTCCTGTGGCACAAAACGAGCAACCCATTGCACAACCCGCCTGAGACGAGCAGCAAATAGTGAGTTTTCCATTAGAAGAAGGCAGCGCAACGGTTTCCACACACACCTTATCTGGGAAAGTAAGAATGAATTTACCTGTGCCATCTTTTGACTTTTGAAGATCGGTGATGCGTGGGCGAACAAGAGGGTGCGTTTCCTCAAGAAATTCGCGAAAAGCTTTCGGAATATTCGTCATTTCGCTATACGATTCAGCGCCTTTGCCATACAACCATTCAGCCAATTGAAGTGCGCGGAACGAAGGCTGCCCAGCAGAGGCGGTGAACTCTGAAATTTCTTTGAGAGATAATGCTGTAATAAATGTATTCATTATTTCATTATAGAGTAAGTGGGCGGCAAGTGTTTCACGTGAAACATTCCGATGTCTCAGTGAGGTTGATCAAAGGCTGAGCTCGTATTTGCTATACTTCTGAACGTTATGGTTGGACAATGAAAGAAGGATCCATGGTTGAAAGCGTCGATCCAGGTCAATGTCAGGTTGCGCTTCTTGTTGGCGGAGTGAGCGGCGAGCGCGAGGTGTCGCTGGCTTCAGGAAAAGGAGCTCAAGAGGCGCTTGAGCAAGCAGGATTTCCGGTGACGGTGCTTGATCCGTCTAATAAAGAGGACTTGAAACGGCTCATCGATGGCCCATTTGACGTGGCATTCATCTGCTTGCATGGTAAATATGGCGAAGATGGCACGCTGCAGGGCTTTCTTGAGATGATTGGGCTGCCGTATATTGGATCCGGCGTGTGGTCGAGCGCGCTTGCCATGGATAAAGTGAAGTCAAAGGTGTTTTATAGCCGGGAACAAATTCCGACACCTCATTCTCTTGTATTGAATCCTACGTCGACTGTTGATGTCGAAAAGATTATTGAGGAAGTTGGATTTCCTTGTGTTGTAAAGCCTGCTACGGAAGGCAGTGCGCTGGGGGTATGTATTGTTGAAAATAGGGATGACTTGGCGGCTGCTGTCGAAAAAGTGAGTGAACTGGATCGTCAGGTGCTGATTGAACATTACGTTGCGGGTAAAGAGCTCACGGTGGCCGTGCTTGGCAACGATGAGCCTCGGGCGCTTCCGATTATTGAGATTGTGCCGGTTAATGAATTTTATGATTATGAGTCGAAGTATGTTCCTGGAGCTTCGCAGCATTTGTGTCCGGCGCCTCTCGATGAAAAGGTGACTGCGGAAATTCAAGACCTTGCTGTTCGCGCGCATCGAGCGCTGGGATGTGAAGGGGTGTCGCGTTCCGACTTCATTCTTGACGAAGCGGGTAAGGCGTGGATCCTTGAGACTAACACCATTCCTGGTATGACGGGAACCTCGCTTTTGCCTGACTCGGCCCGCGCGGCAGGTATTTCGTTCCCTGAGTTGTGTACGATGTTAATTGGGTATGCTTTAGAGGGGAAATAGCGCGTTGTTTAAGGGAACGCGAAATAATTAGTACTGAATAATTCGTTTTTAATTTAATTGGAACGCTCATTGGATGTTTCACGTGAAACATCCAATGAGTTTTTTGGGCGCGGGATAAATTTTCTAAGGGCACTTTTTCTTTATCAGGGTTTTTGATTCTTGAAGCTTTGAGACTTCTTGGCGTTTTTACGCTAGTCGGAATGTTTCACGTGAAACATTTTGTGATGTCGAGGGTTCGCGGCGGTGCGATGCTCAGCCAATGTTTAACCCAGGGGCTTCGTCTGTTACACTTTTAATGAAAACGAGGCGAAGGGATCTCAGTGGATACGTACGTTGGCTTTTATGCGCGGTTCAATACTCTCTCTAAAAAAGATGCGGCTGCATTGCTTGGCGCTGACAATCTCGTCGGCGATGTATTCGAAATTATTTTTGATACGAATGAGGAAGGCGAAACCGTTGCGTGGATGAAAAACCGGTTTGGTTCGCTCGTCGGTTTCTTTGATGCTGATACGACGCGTCGGCTGCGCATACTGAATGCAAGAGAATGGCATTTGAAGGCGATACTTTCCTTTGTGGCGTTTACTGATCATCCCGAGCCTGGCCATTATTGGGGTGAGGCTGCCATAATCTGCTATTCACCGGTTTATGAAGCTGAATTTACTACGTTTATTGAAGGGTTAGCGCCAAGAATAGCTGATGGCGTGCGCCCTGACGTTGATCTTGGAGAACAGGGCGCTCAACAGGTAATCGAGTCGGGGGGTTTGTGGTCCCCCACGAAAACAATGCCATTCCCTGCGAAGCAACAGGGCACAGTTATCATGAAAAGCCGCCGAAAAATGTCGGAGAAACTCATTGAGCAGGGACGCAAAGGAAATAAAGGCTGCTATGTGGTGAGCTGGCTTTTCCTGCTACTTGTGGTTGCTGGCCTTCTTTTCGGACTGAAATCGTGCGGCGTATTCTAAGAATTGGTCGTTTGTAGAGAAAGTTTATCCTAAATGTTTCACGTGAAACATTTAGGGTGTTGTCATGGGTTCCCATTTTCGCAATGAAATAATGAAGTGAGATGTTTCACGTGAAACATTTTTTGTTCTTGAAAAGAGCCATTTCCTGCGCTGAAGAGAATGGCATCGGTTAAATCATTGGTCAAATAATTATCCTCTTTAATCGGATGAGTATTCCCGGTGTTTCACGTGAAACAATCAAAGTCGGGATAATGTGATCGCAAAATGTTTCACGTGAAACAACTGAAGCAGGATGAAATGTTGGATTGGTAGTGTTTCACGTGAAACACTCAATGTGGGGCGAAATGCTGGGTCATGATGTTTCACGTGAAACAATTTGTGCGAGTCAAACGATGGTCGGAATGTTTCACGTGAAACAATTGAGGTTCTGTCTGGTTGATGCGCGTACCCCTAGTGGGCGGCGTAAGATGTTTCACGTGAAACATCGTTGTATAGCGGGGTTTTGATTTGTGTGTTTTGGGGAGAGATGGTAGGCTGGCCGTTATGGAAAATCAAAGTGCGCAGGCGCATGACATCCTGCAAAGTTTTATCAGCGATGGCACTCCCGAAAGCATTCGTGCGCGGTATGCTTCATTGGCGCGTCGCGCTGAAGCCAGTGATTTTGGCGAACTCGATCACAATATTGTGGTTATCGACACGGAGACTACGGGTTTCTCGTTCAACCATGATGAATTGACGCAAATTGCGGCGGCTCGTATGGAGCGCGGCGAAATAGTTGATTGGTTTATCACGTTTGTTAATCCAGGGAAACCTATTCCGGAAGAGGTTGCGCATCTTACTGACATTCACGATGACGACGTACGTGACGCTTCTGAGCCGAATGAAGCGTTGAGTCAGTTGGCGGCGTTCGTGGGTGATGCAAAAATAGTTGCACATAATGCGGAGTTCGACCGTACGTTCACGACGAATCATCCGGGTGGGTATGCCTTATTAGAAAACACTTGGATTGACTCGCTCGATTTGGCACGTATTGCGCTGCCGCGGTTTAAGTCGCACAGGTTGCTTGATCTGGTAAAAGCATTTGGGGCTCCCCTTTCGACACACCGCGCGGACGCTGATGTTGCTGCTACGTGTGCGGTATTCCGCATTTTATTGGCTGCGGTTGACGCGATGCCCACTTCACTCGTACGTGAGATCGCGCGCATGGCAACGCCTGCGCAGTGGCCGACGCAGGTGGTGTTCGATTATTTTGCATCGAAAAAAGCGCTAGAGGAAGTTTTGGTTTGCGAAAAGGCGTCTGGTGGAATAAGCGAACAGATTGTCGACGATTCAAACACTTACTCAGCAACTGAAACATTAAAAAATGAATGCACCCAAGATGCAGACGGCGGTGAAACGAGCGTACTTTCAGTCAGTGAGCCGTTCTCGTTGCGTGCTATGCGTCGCGAGCGTGTTGCTCACATCGAGCGTAAGGCAAAGATTGACGCGGACGCAATTGCAGCTGATCCCCTGCGTGACCTGGTATTCCCTACGCAAGATGAAATAAACGCTGCCTTTGCGCCGGACGGGCTTGTGGGGTGCCTCTACCACGATTTTGAAGCACGCGCCGAGCAGCTGGCTATGTCACATGCCGTGCGCGATGCGTTTGCCTCGTCGGAAAACCTCATGGTGGAAGCCGGCACTGGTGTTGGTAAGTCTATGGCTTACCTTGTGCCTTCCGTTTTGACCGCGCGTACAAACAACATAGCTGTCGGCATCGCTACAAAGACAAACGCCCTGCTTGACCAGCTGGTATATCATGAATTGCCCGCGCTTGAACGCGCTCTCGCAAAAGCTGGCGAAAGCGCGGAAGCCTCCGCCTCTCACGCCACACAAAGCGCTGCTACTACCCAAATAGAGACTGAATCCGACATTCAAAATGATGATCTAATAAATAATGAAATAGCTGATGCGGCCTCCAACTCAACCCCGCCCGCACTCACCTTTGCGGCCCTCAAAGGCTTTTCGCACTACCCGTGCCTTCGACGCATCGAGCGCCTGGTGGTGGAAGGCCCACAAACACGCCTGGTCGCAGGCAAGGAACAGTCGCAGGCACCCGCGCTGGCCGCCCTTCTCTCGTACGTCGAACAAACCGAATACGACGACATGGACGGCCTTAAGATAGATTTCCGCGCGCTGCCGCGCTACACCATTACCACCACAAGCCACGAGTGCCTCAGGCGCAAATGCCCCTATTTTGGCACGTCATGCTTCGTGCACGGTGCCCGCCGTCGCGCCGAGGCGGCTGATATCGTGGTCACGAACCATAGCTTACTCTTCTGCGACCTAGCCGCTGATGGCGGACTCCTGCCGCCGATTCGCTACTGGGTGGTGGACGAGGCCCACGGCGCCGAAAACGAAGCGCGCCGCGCCTTCTCCCTGTCGCTCGCTGCCGAAGACATCCTGCGCCTGGCAACGCGTGTGTCCGCCGACGAAGCCTCGCGCAACGTGTTCGTGCGCGCCGAGCGCCGCGTCGTCGCTCCCGAAGGCGGCGACGGTGCCACGCTCTTCTACGCGCTCACGGCCAAGGCGCGCTCCGCCGGCACCGCTTATGCCGAGGCCGCGCGCGAGTTCTCCATACACCTGAAAGACCTGCTGTTTTTCGACGCCAACAAGCGCGGTAAGGGCTACGAATATGTTGAGCTGTGGCTTAATGACGACATTCGGGGAAGCGCAACGTTTTCCCAGGTGGCATCTCTAGGCCGCGTGATGGCGCAAGCGGCCGAAAAGCTGGTCACCACCTGCCAGGAACTGGTGGGCTATCTGGAAGACGTGGAAGGCGCTGCCGCCATCCAGCGGGAAATAGCTTCCACCGCCATGGAGCTGAAAGACCAGATCAACGCCGTAGATGTCATCCTGGACAAAGCCCCCGAATGCTACGCCTATTCCGCAACGCTGTGCCGCAAGAACGATCGCGCCGTCGAAAAGCTGGAGGCGCTGCTGCTGAACGTGGGCGAAGCGCTGGCCGATACGCTGTACGCGCGCACCCATTCGGTGGTGTTCGCCTCCGCAACGCTGGCCGTGGACGGCCGGTTCGACGCGTTCGAAAAAGCGCTCGGCCTGAACGCCTCCGAAGGTTCCACCTGCCGCTCGTGCCAGCTGGACTCCAGTTACGACTTCGACGCCAACATGACGGTGTACGTGACCTCCGACATGCCGGAGCCAAACGACCCCTCCTACCTGGGCCGTTTGCAGCAGCTGCTCGTGGACGTGCACCGCGCGCAACAGGGCTCGCTGCTCACGCTGTTCACTAACCGCCGCGAAATGGAGCGCTGCTTCGACGAAGTGCAGCCCCAGATCAAAACCGACAACCTTCGCGTCGTCTGCCAAAAGTGGGGCGTGTCGGTGAAGGGCCTCCGCGACGACTTCCTGGCCGACGAGCACCTGTCGCTCTTCGCGCTCAAAAGCTTCTGGGAAGGCTTCGATGCCCCCGGTGCCACGCTGAAAGGCGTCGTCATTCCCAAGCTGCCCTTCGCGAAGCCCACCGACCCCCTGTCCTGCGAACGCGCCGCCCGCGATGACCAGGCCTGGCGTCATTTCGTCCTACCCCAGGCCGTCTTGGAAACGAAGCAAGCCGCAGGCCGCCTCATCCGCAAGGCGGACGACCGCGGTGTGCTCATCCTAGCCGACCGCCGCCTCTTAACAAAAAGTTACGGCAAGGCTTTTCTCAACACGCTGCCGAGCCGCACCGTTAAAGTGCGTACGTGCGCAGAAATTGCGGCAGAAATTGCCGAAATGACCGCGCGCGAACAGCAAGAATCACCTGATCAGTGTGCAGACGTACGTGAGCAAGGATAGCGCTAGGGCATTGCATGGGTAAGTTGGACGACAAATTTGCGCGCGCCGCGCACATCAAACGCCACACTGTAGGCACGTCGAACGAGATATCGTTCAGCGTGCTGGACGCGGCGAAAAACCAGCTCGAAGGCCCCGCCAAGGCCGATCCCGACGCGCGCACCTCCCGCTTCGGCCACATATCGCTGTTCACGTTGCCGCTGGGGCGGAAAAAAGCCATCGGCACGCCCGTGAAAGAGCGCGGTCTCCCGCTGTCCGACGGCGGGTTTGCCTCGGCTGAAGCCGCCGCTGCTGACAAGGCTGCACCTTCAGCGGTCCCAGGAGATTCCCAGGTGGGACGCCTGTCGAAGACGCGCAGCGCAGGAACTTCCCTGGCGCTACCCACGCAGATGCGCACGCCGGAAGAGGAAATCTCGCGCCGCAAAGCCCGCCGCCGACTTCGCCGTATTCTTGCGGCATCGCTCGTGGTGGTGATCGGCCTCGCCCTGGCAGGTGCCGGCGGCCTCTATTTGTATCACGACCACCAGCAGCACGCCGCGCAAGTTTCGCAGCTTGATGGCGCGCTCGACCTGGTGAAACAGGCCGACGAAACCATGGTCGCCCTCGACGCGCTGGTGGCTTCCCCGCTTTCCACTGAAAGTCTCACGGATGCCAAAACCGTGTTGCAGCGTCTTCCGGAAACCACCGCGCAGCTAAAAGAAGCTGATCAGGTGGTGCGTGACGTGTCTGCATCGCTGCGCGAATCGCGGGACAAGGAAGCTGCCAACCAGTCAGTTGCTGCCGTGGCAGCGCGCCTGGCCATGATTGAGGCGGGTGAGCAGATTGTTGAAGCTGCCCTCGCTGCCAACGAGGCGGCCAAGCAAGCTAGCGCCGCCTGGCAGGACGTTCTTTCCGCCGACGCGCTCGCCCGCGAGGCTGCGGCGCTCGTCACCGACACCACTGACGAACACGTCACGGCCTCCAAGGAAAAAACCGAAGCTGCAGTAGCCGCCCTCGCGGAAGCGCAGGATGCCCTGCTCGCAGCCGCATCCGCCTATCCTGATGCCGACCTCACCGCGGCGCTCAACTACGTAGCCAAACGCATTGAGGCTCTCAACGCCGCCATCGCCTCTGACGAGGCGCTGCTGGCGAAAAACAAGGATGAAGCGTTCGCGCAAAACGACGCCTACACGCGCGCCGACGCCGAAGCAGCCACGATGGCCGCCGAACTTCCAAGCGATCTTACGCGCACTATCAACGAAACATTCGAACGTGAAACGGCTCCCTTAACAGAGACCTATTCAACGGCTCGTTCACAGGCCGGATCAGCGGATGCGTTTATTCGTGATTATTTGGGAACGACAATTAAATAGCGTATACTAGCGATATGTATGCCCAGCTGAATGGCACCGGATCGTGAGCGAAAGGCAAAGGCTATGCCTGAGATTATAGACCACGTCGCATATCTGTCGCAGCAAATAGGGCCGCGCCCTGCGGGTACGGAGGAAGAACAGCAGGCCGCGCTTTATATTACGGAGCAGTTTCAGAAGGAAGCGGGTCTTTCCGCCGTCATCGAGGACTTTAACGGCGCCGCCAGCAGTGATTTGCCGCGCGCAATCTGCTGTGCAGCGACGCTGGTTGTCGGCGCTCTTTCTCTCTTCGTTCCGATGCTGCTTATTCCTGCCATTGTGGTGGCGGTGATTGCCCTTCTGCTGCTTGCGGCCGAAGCGCTTGACAAGCCGGTGCTGTCGAAGGCGTTTGCCCGCGGCGTCAGCCAGAATGTGGTGGCGAAATACGAGCCCGGCTATACGGCCGAGGCGGGCGGTACGCGCCGTCGCAAGGTGGTTCTGGTGGCGCACTACGATAGCGGCAAGGTGCGCGCCGAGTTGAAATCCCCACTCATCAATATTCTCCCCATCCTTCGTTGGGCGAATTTGGGTGCCATGGTGGCCACACCGATTCTTCTTGCTCTGCGTGCAACGGTGCTTGCGCACGTGAGCGAGACCATGACCTTGGCTTTGAACGTGATCATGGTCGTGTTGTTGGTGCTGGTGGCGGTGCCCGTGCTGGAGGCCATCATGCACAAGGTTGCAGCGTACAACGAGGCTGCCAACTGCAACGCATCGGGTGTCGCCGTGCTTTTGGAAGTGGCGCGCCGCGTTGGGCGTGGCCGCGTGAGCGATGTCGACCTTGGCGCATCGGGCGCGCAGGCTACGGTACATGGCGAACAGGCTGCGCGCGCATCCGGATTGGTGCCCGAGGGTGCGGAATTGGTGTACGCGGCAGCAAACTTGAAGGCCCCCGAGCCCGCGCCGCAAAGCGAGGCCGCGCGCCTAGCGGCGGCGAAGGCGGCCGTGGCTGCTCTCACTGGTAAGCCGGTGACCAGCCGCTATTCCGCTGATCTTTCTGAGAATTTGGTACAGGTGAAGGAGCCGCCGCTGGGCGTACCTACGGACGCCGATCACCAGGCGCTGCGCGATGAAACGCGCGAAGCACTGGCTTCCCTGCCTCCCGAGACGCGCGAGGCTGCTCTGGCGAACGCAGCGATGCTGGAAGCGTCCGAGGCGGTTGCGTCTGAGGCCGCCGGCGTTCCCTCTGTTCCTCCCGCGCCGCCGGCTCCGTTTGCTGCTGCGCCAGCTCCCTCGTCTGAGGGCGGCGTTCCCGATTGGTATAAAAAGGCACAGGAGAAGGCCAAGAAGCAAGCCAACGACAAGAAACCGGTGCAGCGCTCACGCTACGCCGAAGCGCTCGACGCTGCCATGAACGAAAGTAGCGCGCATTTCGAAGATGCGAACGATGCCGTGATGTCCGAAATGGAAGCGCGCCTGCAAAGTATGCGCGAAGGCATCATGGAAGTGAAAGCTCCCCAGTTCGAGAAGGCGGAAGGTTCCGCGCAGGTCGAAAGTGCGGCACCCGCGAGGGCTCCCTTTGTAGACGACGCTACGGCGTCTTCTGCTGTGCCCCAAAGTGCGGCTGAGTTTGCGGAAGGTACACCTGCTCCTGCAGACGCTTCCCTTACCGCAGTTCCTGTTGGTGCTGAGGAAGGTGCCACCTGTGCTATGCCCCCCATCGACGTGAGTGAGCTGCGCCTCGGTGACATGCCTCCGGTGGCTGATGTGGCCATGCCTTCGTTCCTTGACCCCGCTAAGGCCCAGGAAGAAAAGCTGCGTGAGCGCGGAGAAGTTCAGCGAACCGCGAACCGCGTTGACGTAACCGCTGCTGAGGTGGCTGCCAGCGGGCGACTTGAGTACGCGTCTGTGCCGTATGATGCCGCGCCGATGCCGGAAGACAACCTGCAGCAGCCCTATGATCAGAGGGTTTCTGATCAGACAGATGCCCCGCTACCGCAGCGCCGCCCCATTGTGCTTCCCGACATTGGGGTGTCGTCGGCTTCTCCCACTCCGCTTTCTGAACTGCCGAAACAGCGTGCACCTCTGGCTGAAGCTGAGACGTCCGCGAAAAGCGCGGCGAAAAGTCTGCTTACTATGCTGCCTTCCATCGATCCGGTGCAGGAGGCGGCTGCTGAGGCCGACCAATCGGCCGACACTTCCGCGGGTGCCGCCGCGTCCGCGCGTCCCAACCTGCGTGCGGCACTTCCGTCGCTTTCCGGCTCCCTGCCGCGTTCTGACGAGAGTGCGGTCAGCGCAGCCGGTGCATTTGTGCCTGCTGGTGCGACCGGTGCGTTTGCCCCGGTAGGCCCCGAGCTCTTGGACAACGTTGACCCGAACGATATTTACGTTGATGACGCGGACGATTCCGCCTACGAAGGCGAACTCACCGAAACTGGCGCCTTTGCTGGCCCCGGCTATGTGGAAATGCCCAAGTCGCGCGGCCGTCGCTTCCTCGATAGGCTGCGCTTCCGCAAGCGCAAGGACGAAGAGGAACCCACGCCCCAAGAGTGGCTTGAAGTTGATGAATCATTCGACGCTCGTTCCGTGGGCGCCGCTCGCGGTGGCTGGGAAAGCTTCCGTGAGGGCGACGAACCGGCCGAGCAACTGCCGGCGTCTGCCCCTTACGCTGAAAGCTACGAGGACGACTACTACGATGATTACGCAACGCCGACAGTTACTCCGGCGTCTGGAGGCTTCGCGGCTGGCTACGAAGATGACGAAGAAGAAGAGTACGTTGAGTCCTATGAAGCTCCCTACGCTGCCCCGGTGGACAGTCGCCCGTTCAATGACGGCGGTTTTGATGCCTTCGCACCTCTTCCTTATGATGATGACTTTACGCTGGATGACGTAGAAGATGACGACGACACCTTCGCTTCCGATGAGCGTCCGCGCTGGAACGGTGGCGGATTCTCGCGCCGGCGCATGGGGCGCGCAAGCGATCCGATGCCCGAGGATGAAGTGGACGCTGTCGAAGTGCCTCTCGGCTTAGCGGACGATCCCTCAATGCCGCTTGAGCTGAAAGAGATTTACCAGTTCCGCAACCCTGATATCAACACTGAGGTGTGGTTTGTCGCCCTGGGTGCTGAACTGGCCCATCAGGGAGGCATGCGCGCATTTTTGGCTGAGCACGGGCAGGATCTGCGCGGCTCCATCATCATAGACATTGATGCACTTGGTGCCGGCGCGCTCAGCATGATTGAGCGCGAAGGAACGTACCGCAAGGTGAAGGCCTCGTCGCGCATGCGGCGCTACACGAAGAAAGCGTCGCAGGCTACGGGCTTGTCCATTGAGTCGGCTGCGTTGTCTTGGGACGACAGCGCTGCGTCCATCGCGATAAAGCAAGGCTTCCAGGCGATGCACCTCGCCGGCATGGATGGCGCGAAACCCGCATTTTTCGCGCAAGCTGACGACGTCTTGGAAAACATTGACGGTCAAACGCTGGAAGACAACGCCGAGTTCGTTATGGAATTGTTGAAGAATATCTAGCGCACGCGCACGCACCAGCTACAGGATGGACATAGTGCCGTATAATGATCGGCCGTGTGTCTCGTTGACACCCGCACAGGCGGGCGATTCGCAATGAAGACTCGAGTGATCGAAGCGCGGGTTCGGCCCGTTGCTTCTCAGGACAGAAAGGTGTAACACAGCCATGGCTATCGAAGCATATTGCGTGAAGTGCAAGGCGAAGAAGATCATGCAGGACCCCGTCGAGGGAACCACGAAAAACGGCAAGCCCATTACGAAGGGTAAATGCCCGGACTGCGGCACCACCATCTGCCGCATTGGTGCTTCCAAGAAGTAACCTCTGTTCTGACAACATCACTTGCCAAAAACGACCGTGAGCCCCCAGCCCACGGTCGTTTCTTTATTTTCTCCGCAAACGTTTTTTACTAAATGTTTCACGTGAAACATTTAGTTACTAGCTAATGCACCCTTTTAATCAAATGTTCGAACTGGATGTTTCACGTGAAACATTTATCGCCCAGTAAAAATTCAATCAAACTCGCGGCTAAGTGTTTCACGTGAAACATCGTTTGGTAAACAAAGTTCTTGCAGCTCTTACAACTTCCGCAGTTCTTAAAGTTTTCACCCAAGTGTTTCACGTGAAATAGTGTTGGCGAATGAGTCTTTTGATTGAAATGTTTCACGTGAAACATTTGGGTAAGCTAGCGGGCGGCGGTTGAGGATGATGACATGAGAAAAGTGAGCGCTAAAAAGTTATTGACGAATAAGGGGTGAATGAAATAATAAACGCAAGAAAGTGATGAAGAAGATAATATAAGTGTAAAAGTAAGTAACTTAAGTACTAGGTGTTCAGTGGTGCTCAGTGGTTTGCAGTAAAGTTAGGCGTAGTAGTTCGCTTCCTCTTCGCCTCTTGACCTTCGCCTGTTGACCTTCGCGTGAAGTCGGCGAAACTTTTGGAAAAAGTCGTTGACAGACACCCTACTTACCGGCATAATTACTTTTGCTGTTTCGACGTGCGCCGTTACCTCAGCTGGATAGAGGGACTGACTACGAATCAGTACGTCGGG